>LKMJ01000955.1_pt1 | contig 24366 bp, 19 predicted proteins | sample 643391 | NCBI WGS metagenome assembly LKMJ01 (sample SAMN04112250, study PRJNA286221) | soda lake metagenome | biome: soda lake; feature: Kulunda Steppe; material: water; isolation source: sample PL-Br10 brine of Picturesque Lake | place: Russia: Kulunda steppe | collected 2010-07 | reverse complement strand
TAGAGGGGACCGTTCCTCTCTAGTGGGAGGTAAACAACCTTTGCTGGACGGTTCTCACAATCGGTGGGCTTTCTGGATTATTGTTTGTCACAGTGCAGTCTTTCGATTTACAGTTTTATCCTTCTCCCATTGTGGATTGTATAAATAACTCCCTTAATGTCCATTGCTCTGTTGACACATCTATAAAACAATAGGAAACAGCAGACATGGAGGGGTGTACTTCGGTCGGTGTAAGAGAGTCTGGGAGGGAAAGTTCTAATCTTGCAGGGGTGACATATACCGTAGAAATGGGAAGTACCCCCCACGAAATCAAGAACGATACGACCGTCACTGTTTTTGAGAGTGATGGCTATATGGTTGCCCGGGATGAAGAATCTGGGATAGCGATCCAAGGGGAAACGAAAGCTATCTGCGCCCATCATTCTGCGTGACGGGGCAACATTTGATAGACAGTAGTACGATGCTTATAAAGGAACCCCTCTTCGACCGATTTGATTTCATCAAGCTGCGTGATGGTGGTCGTGACCTATAATAATACTCCCACTAACTTGATTTAGTTTGTCATTCGAGATTTTTGTTCTTCTTTAGACCCTTACTTACGAAGGATAAATACCAATACGTTAGGGACACTTGTGACTTCTCTGAATGTCACTAACTCCAAAAATACAGAATATATGAAAAAACCATATTAGAAGATAGTAATTCAATCTGTTAGTAGTATTTAATAGTGTCTGTGATTATATATCTAATAACCGTACAAAGTTATCTTCTACCGGAATGGGTATTTGTACATTTAGACAACTATAATAGCAATATGTGAGATTTTGAAGCGTACAATAAATAATAAATTGTACCATTGATGTAATATTGGAAGAGATTAAACACTCAAAAGGAAAAGAATAGCCATTTGAGTATTTTTATTTCAAGAAACAATTTGCCAACGGTATTCCGGGTAAGTATACTTAGATATTATTGATAGTGTAGCGACATCGCGTTTTCTGATGAGTCACAGTATTCAGATTTTCCATTATATACTATTTTAAATTACTATTAATAAATATGGTATATTTAATTTAGTTTGGTTAGAATGATTATTCATAACCAAGTACATAAGGTTGATTTACAGCCTGAATCTGGAGAGAACCTGAATCACGTTGTAGTTGACGAGCCTGTGATCCGATTTAATAACGAAGAGTATTGACTGTTTGCTGTTTTCGATCCTAAAACAAACAGCTCATGTGGAGAAGATTGTTGATACCTCAGCGCAAAGTGAGTGGTACTTTCTCAAAGGCCACATCAGACCTTGACAGTATCAGATCTCGTCGTCAATGGTCGATACGCGACTTCTCCAAAATCGCAAGACAGTAACCCATCAACAATCTACCTCCGAAGAGCGAAACAAACGAATAACTTTGCACATAGGTATCGGTCAGTCTATTTTTAAATAGGATTTTGTGAGAGATTGTGTAGACAACCGAATCATTCAATTAGAGGCGTCCCGTCTGCACGCGGGCCAATCGTCGGACCAAATGGTGGGTCATCAGGGTCTATCTCCCGAATTTCCGTGTAATCTGTCGAGCGCTCTGCTGGAATCCGCCCGATTGCAGCAATCATCTCGACGTACTCAGCCACCGAGCGTCGCTCGCCGAACGACCCACCAGCGCGTTTGGTTATTTCCTCGGATAAGACAGTCCCCATGAAATCATCGGCCCCGCAGTTGAGCATCTTCAACCCCTGTTGATTGCCGTATTTGACCCACGAGGATTGAATGTGGTCGACATTATCCAGATAGAGTCGCGAAACTGCAATCATCAGTTCGTCCTCGTCCGTTGTCGCTCCCCCATCAACCATTCCCCGCTCGTATAACGGCGTATTCTGATGGACGAACGACAGCGGGACAAACTCCGTTATCGCGCCGGTTCGGTCCTGTAACTCCCTGATAACATCGAGGTGCTTCACGCGGTGGGCTTCGTTTTCGACGTGTCCGTACATGATTGTGGAAGTGACTGGAAGGCCGACAGAAGCGGCTGCTTCCATCGCTTCGACCCACTCTTCGCTATTGATTTTGCCCGGGCAGATGACGTTGCGGACTTCATCGACCAGTATCTCCGCAGCCGTTCCCGGGACGCTATCGAGGCCGGCTTGTTTGAGTTTCCGATAGACGTCCTCGTAACTCCAGTCCGTTCCGCGACGAGCGTGGTAGGCTTCTTCGGGTGTCATCGAGTGAAGATGCACGTCATCGACGGACATTGCCTCAATCTGCTCGACGTATGTGCCGGGGTCAGTATCATACGCACTGGGAGGGCGGTAGTTCAAATCACCCCGGTCGCTGGCTTCGAGAATCTCGCGATGGCCCTCGTCAAGGACAAATGCAGGGTGAAGTCCACTCACAGAGGTCACTTCGGAAATACCAGTCGAGAGGGCCTCGTCGACAATTCGTCGAGAGTCGTCCGGGGTTTTCGTGAATCCGTTATGGGAGACGTCGCTTTCGGTGCGGAAATACTCCGAGCGGTCCTTGAAGTTACAGAACAGACAGCCCGTGTTACAGGCAGTCGTCACGTTGTTGTTGAGATTGGCGACGAAAGTGACGCGGTCACCCACTACCTCCTGACGGCGTCTATCCGCCGCTTCGAGCACCTTTTCCTTCCGAATGGGGTCGATACCCTCTCTGTCGGTGCCTGTCGTAAGCAGTTCGATGCCGTCAGCAACCGTCAATCGCCGTCCCGAACGCGCATGTTCCAGTGCATTCTCAAACGACTGGTCCGTCTCTGGGTGATGAGTATAATTAATTGGATGAAATTGGGAACACATTCAACTAAACTTTCTTGCGTTAATGCTCCTTAGGTAGAATAATAAGAATATCGGTCCAACCAGCTCAAAATAGATACAGCAGTGATGTGTAGTTACCCAAGTATATTCATAGAATACTATTTCCACTATTAGAGGACAGCAAAATTATCATGTAGAAAAATTACACCTATATTTCTCATTTAAAATGGGCTTTAACGTCTCAACCGAGCGAAATACCGTATGAGCACAAAACTGATGATATGAATTTTGTAGTGGTGGACATTGAAATTGCTCAGGAGAAAAACAAATCTATAACAGACTTAATAATGTTATTTTAATTGTGAGGGTACTGATATAGTACTAATTTGTATCTCAGTAAAGACAAAAATTAAGAAGTAACGTTTTGTGTAATAATAACATAGTCCAAACAATTTCCACTATTAGAGGATAAATTTATTTTGGTTGAGTATGTATGTGTTGCTATGACAGAACACAAAACCAAAACAGTGGGCGCGACAGAAGTTACATTTAGTATTATTGAGGCCTTGAAAGAACTAGATGGCTCTGGTGTAACTGAATTAGCTAACTATTTGGATATTCCAAATAGCACAGTCCATAAGCATCTAACAACATTACACCAACTTGGCTATCTTAAACAGGTAGAAGGGGAATATCAACTGACTCTTCAGTTTCTTAAGATTGGTGGGTACACCCGTAATCAAATGAAGCTCTATAGGACGGCAAGAGATGAATTGGAAAAATTGGCGGATGAGACGAACACATGGGCCAATATGGTGATAGAAGAGAACGGTAGAGGAGTCGTTGTAGATTTTGCTCGGGGAGACCGTGCTGTAGAACTTGACTTATATACAGGAAAGAACATCTATCTCCATGCCACTGCGACTGGCAAATCAATACTAGCACAAATGCCAAGAGATGAAGTAGAACAAATAATTGATCTCCACGGCTTACCAGCTAAAACAGATAGCACAATTACAGATGAAGAGGAGTTATTTAATCAACTTCAAACAATTCGTGAACGAGGCTATTCACTTGATAGACAAGAACGCATTCAAGGTATGAAGTGTGTGGCCGCCCCAATTGTTGTTGATGATGAAGTATTAGGTGCGATCAGTGTCTCAGGAACCACAACCCAAATGAAAAGAGACCGGTTTGAAGAGGAAATACCGGAGATTGTAACGGACGCTGTGAATGTAATCCAGATAAATATGTCTTATTCAACATCTATGTGATTATTTAACGATAACATTCGAACATTAAAATAGTGCTGAATAAATGGTTTTTATCACATTTTATTCGCCCAGAGAATGTCTTTAGCCAACCACATTCAAATTCAATGAGTAATTCCAGAATAGTTATTCACTATGGGTGGATGCATATGACGTTTCAGACATCCAGTGATTGGTAATATATTCCTACAAATATCGTTATTAACGTATCCCTCTCTTTCTTTATAGAATTTCGTGAAAAGTCACATCTGATCTTGATTACCCTATTCAACCAACACTTTTGTTATCATTGCTTCCGTGATGAGTGGAAAAATATATTTTATGGTAATTGGCTTGTTGCAATGGAGAGCAAAGAGAAATAATTGTAGAACAGATTCGGTCAAGCTGGTTCTGGATACAACCCTACAGATATTGCCTGACAATATAAACCGCATTCAAATAAGCACTTGCTGGTGCTCACCACGAGAGATGAATGACATATTTCAGCGTCAAAAATTCTGGAAGGGTTGGACCTGTAAAAAAATGGGATACAGTTTTGGAGGAGTCGGTTAAATGGTAAAGCTGAGAGACGGGGCAGTAAGCCGATTATAGGGCCTCGAGCCTAGCTCCTAAAGATTAAGAATACTCGCCATGAATCCGATATAGAATTAGTCTGCGTTCGTATAGTAATCGTCCGGTAGATCATCAAGTGGGTATAGTGGACGTGGAATATACTCATACTCAAACCGCTCTGGGTTTACTGCGCTGGCTCCCGGTGTATCAGCCAGTACGATATCCCCAGCAATGGGTTTGTAGTCTCCAAGGAAAGCAATAAAACTGGGGATACAGAGGACATCCAACCGTTCAGGCATAATACCGATATGTCGCCATATTTCTGCATCGAATGCTGATGCTCTCGTTCCAGAAACGATTACATTCAAATCTCGATTTTCTCCACATTGGAGATGGACTGTTGGTCCAAGATCATTTTGTACTCCATGTCCTGAATGTGAGGTCCCTGTATTCACATATCTCCCATCAGTTATTGCTTTAACATATGCTGTTAAGTTTTCTATAGGTTTGCCATGGAGGTTATCGGTTTTCCCTCCCAGAGTAATTTCTATTGTGGAGCCCACGCCGGCATCAAGACTTTGCTCAACTACTTTTGGATCATGCATGATCGCATATCCTGCGTTTGAGACATCCTGTGCTAACATTGCACGTAGTATTGTTGTTCCGTTAGATGCACCGCCACCACCTGTGTTTGAGCCGAAGTCACCCATGACAACAGGTCCGTCGTCTGTTTCTTTAGCAAGCTTCTTTGCCTCAGCAACGGCCTCATCAGGTCCTGGATAATCTTCTACAAATTCGGTTCGTCGTCTCCATAATGTCTCTGCAAGCGACTTGGATATTTCTTGAGCAAGCTCCGGATCACCATCGGTAACCACAGGTGTTGAAACACCCATCTCTGGAATATCTGAATGATAGTAACCAACAAACACGCTCACACCAAGAACATCTTCTTGAGCTTGGTATTCCCGTGCCTGCTCCATTATTTCAGCCATTGGATCAGACGGAGTGTAGGCTTTTGGTTGGAAAATTATCTGTGGTGGTCGTTCGATATGCATCGTTGGGTTACTCTTTCCGTTAATAGCATCAATCAGAATTTCAGTTCCAAGTCGACCGGTCTCTGCTTTATCTAAATGAGGATATTCCTTGTATCCAACTATTGAGTCTGCATTCTTTACCATTTGTTGTGTTACATTCCCATGCAGGTCTAGCGTGACTGAGATTGGAATATCAGGCCCCACTATATCTCTGATCTTAGCAATAAGAGGGCCCTCTCCATCATGAAGATGCTCAGGAACCATGGCCCCATGTAGAGGGAGGATAATACCATCAATTTCATCTAAATTGTTCTGTACACCAGCTATAATTTGTTCTGTATAAAACTCATAGGTAGATTTTTCAACTGGTGCGCCGGGCGTGGCGCTAGCAGCAAGAATAGGCTTCAAATTGATATTATGCTTTTGGACAGTTTGAATAACACCACCAACATCAGTTTCTGTTCCGGATAAATGCTGAATGACACTATCGCCAAAATGTTCCCACCTATCTTGAAAGTCTTCCCGTGTCGTTGTTTCAGGATTTACAACGAAAGTGTTGGATTCGTGACTAAACGAAGCTAGTAGTATCGACTTCTTCGCCATGTAATGAAGATACTGGTAAAGTGACTTAATACTATGGTGATTCTCCGGATGGTGATGGAACTATTCTTTTGCCATGGGGTACATGGTCTTCAGTCCGGAATCTCTAACTAAAATAGGCACCCTCGGAACCTTTATTTATATTCCACTCAACGATCAAAGTATGTCCTTGGAAATACACATTAACGTGGGTGGTTGCTTTTATACACCCAAACGGGACATCGAACTATCAAAAAAGGCAGTAGATGCTGGATTCGATGGTGTTTGGATCGGTGACCACTTTCATCCGTGGTTAGATAACCGGCCATATACCCATCACGTGCTCCCATGGTTGGGTGCTTTGATGAACGAGGTACCAGATGTGACCGTTGGTACCTCAGTATCCTGTCCAATGTATCGATATGAGCCGCCTGTATTCGCCCAAGCGATAGCGACACTTGATAATATGTTTCCTGATCGGTTTGAGCTTGGTGTTGGTGTTGGAGAAGCTTTAAACGAGGCTCCGTTTGTTGATGAATGGCCTGGTTGGGGAACCAGAGCTCGAACGCTTGTTGAAACGATTGAGCTAATGCGCAAACTATGGACAGAGTCGGACTATATTTCATATTCGGGAGAACAGCTCGAGTATTCTGATATAAAACTCTCGACTAAGCCAGAATCAGATATTGATATCAACTGGGCTGCATGGGGGCCGAAATCAAGTCAACTTGCCGGAGAACATGCGGACCACGTACTCACTGCTGCGGGACCTGAATTGGTGGAAGACCAAGTACTTCCAAATTTCAGGAAGGGTAGAGAAGCTTCTGACGGAGATTATTATGTCTCAAACGAGATTGTAGCAAATGTTGGAAATCCAGAAGAATTAGTCACAGAAGCACGAGAGCGTGGGGAGTTGATACCCGCAGACACAGAACTTGATAACCCGGACCCACGCTCGATACAGTCGGTTGCAAACAACCGATTGGCAGATATGAGTGATGAGGAAATAAAGGACGCATTGCTCATAACCGATGATGCGAGTGAACTTATTGATACATTTGAAGCATTCGAGGATGCAGGCGTGAATCGTCTTCTTGTTACGTTTAATCTAGGTGACCCAGAGGAAGCAATTGAAGCGTTTGGGAACGAAATTATTCCTGAGTTTTAATTTCTTCGTGTATATCATCAAGTAACGATTGCATCTCCTCTCTAATATAATCGAATATTTTTGACCCTTTTTCTTCAGTCGCAACTGTTGGATCACCCATAATTCCTGTGTCGGTGTGGTCTGCGAATGTACTGTACGTTCCGAGTGGACCACTTCCGAATAGGTCCTCAAGCAGAAGGTCGTACTTTCGTTCAGCATAGACAGCACTCATTTCGTCTTCATCTACTAAATCAGGCCGTAGATGAAGCATAAGCGATGTTTCGAGTTCCCCACCATGCATCATCCCACCAGGTTCACTGTCACGTATCTCTTCAATTATCGGCGTGGCTAAATAAAAATACGTTAGACTTGAGACTTCGATATCAGGGTTGTCCTCACCGATTTTATTGACAGCTGTGCTCAGGAGGGACATATTACCGCCATGACCGTTCAATAACAAAATAGCATCAAAGCTATTTTCGAGTGCTGAATTCCCAATTGATTCAAGCATGTCAAGCATCGTCTCAAAGTCAAGTGTAAGCGTCCCTCCGAAGGCGAGGTGGTGCGAGGAAAGTCCAGACCAGACTGGAGGCGTCACAACGATGGGTATGTCGTCACTCACACCCTGTGCACCTTCATGCGCAACTGCATCAACAAGAAGGGTATCAGTTGATACTGGCAGGTGGTCCCCATGTTGCTCAATACTACCGACCGGCACTACTACAATTGAGCCGTCAGAGTTCCCTATTGATTGAATCTCACTAGCGGTTTTTCCAGCCCATTCTGTGTCTTTTGTTCCGAAGGTATCGTACATCACATTTCTATTCACTAGCGAGTAAGAGCAAAAATGTTTCCTCGGGATACCTACCGTATATTTTGATACTCGGAACCATGAATAACAACAATAAAGAGGTATGAGTGAGGTCTTATTATCATGCGAGTAGGTAAATTCCGAGTAGATGGACAGGACCGTTTTGGAGTGTTTTCTGAAGATACAGTTCGAGATGTGAGTAGTGGATTTGATTCGTTCAGCGAGGTTCTAGCTCAACCGGAAACCGTCGAAGGCGTTGACGGACAGACATATGATATTGAAGAAATCACTCACCTTCCACCAACGACTAACGAAAATACGGTATTCTGTGCTGCACTCAATTACGAAGCTCATGCTGAAGAATCAGATAGTGCAGTTCCAGAACCTCCATTGGTATTCATGAAGCTTCCCCGTACGCTAGTTGGCCACAAGCAACCAATTTCATATCATACCAAAGTAACACAAGAAATTGATTACGAGGCCGAATTAGCTGCGGTTATTGGTAAAAAAGCACGTCATGTAGACCCTCAAGACGCTCTCGATTATGTCGCAGGATACACGATTCTCAACGATACTTCAGCACGAGACCTCCAATTCGGTATGGAGGTTGGTGATGATGATATGCTTGATTGGTTCTCAGGAAAGACGATGCAAAACACAACGCCAGTTGGGCCGTCTGTGGTTGTTGACGAAATAGAGGACCCACAAACCCTTGATATCAGCTCGAAAGTAAACGGTGAAACACTGCAAGATGACAACACGGAAATGATGATACAATCGGTTGCCGATTTAGTCTCGTTCGTATCCAGCCGTGTTGAGCTTACACCAGGAGATATCATTGCAACAGGCACGCCTGAAGGAGTGGGAACATTCCAGGACATTAAACTCGAAGAGGGTGATACGGTTGAGGTTGAAATTGAGAATATCGGAACGCTTGTTAATACAGTAAAAGAAGTCAGTAACTGAGCTCCTGAGTTAGTTTCCGAAGCGAATTCAGTTCCTATTTTAACAGTTACTCTGATTGCTTTGAGGGGGTTTTATACGAGATTAGGCTGTATTAGATACCGATGCGCGAAGTTTCAACGACAAACGCACCAGGCGGTAGTGGACCGTTTTCACAGGCAATCGTCGACGACGGTAAGATCTACACTGCTGGTCAAGGCGGTGTCGATCCTGAGACAGGTGAAATTGTTGATGGCGGAATTGTCCCAGAGACAAAGCAGGTCCTCCAAAATATCGATAACATACTGGATGCTGCAGGCGCAAGCCTCAATGACGTTATCAAGGTAAATATATATCTTACAGATATCGAGGACTATGATGAGTTAAACGAGACCTATGATGAGTTCTTCGACGAACCGTATCCTGCCCGAAGCGTCGTTGAGGTCTCAGACCTCCCGATTGATATTCGTATTGAGGTAGAAACCGTCGCCCGGATACCAGAATAACTGACAGAGACTAGGTATTACGGACTTTTTTTGTTTTTGTCAGGGCTCGTGACTAGAAGGTTTTTGGAGACAAAAACCACTCTCGTCTCTGCATCTAATTTGCTTAGAGAGATTTCTCAAAACCCACTAATTACGGACTGAATGGTGCGTCGTGACCCGGGACAATGAGGTCTGGATCGAGCTCTTCAATCCGGTCCATACTTTCGTTAATCAGCTCTACCTGCTCATCTGTATACCAATGCGAGAGCTCTCGTGTTCTAAATTCTTCCTCAATCATTGCAACGTCACCAATGAGTGCAATCTCTTCTGAGTCAGTCTCTACAAGAGCGGAGATGCTTGCTGGAGTATGCCCCGGCGTGGAGAACACTGAGACGCCTTCACATAGTTCTTTCATACCATCGTCTTCGTTAATATACTCGACTTCTGCAAGGCGGTCTGTCGTGATAGCGTCAATAAATTCTGGCCAGTATAGATCGCGAGCAAAATCAAGTTCCCCCTCACCAATGACCAGTTTGCTTTCTGGGAAGAGATGAGTACTAGCCATATGGTCGAAATGCGAATGAGTAATGAGGACGATATCGATATCGGACGGTGACAGACCCTTTTGATCAAGACTATCCTCAACCAATCCATAAAAACCGACATGGAAGTTTCCAGGATCGACAATAATGTTCTTTTCACCCTGGATGAGCGTCGTGCTGCTTATTGGGAGGAAACCAAGGTTCATTTCAAGCATTCCCTGTTCTTCCGGATCGACGCCCATCATGTTCTCAATACCATCTAGTTGTGTTTCAGGCCCCCCTGCGAAGTGATACACTGGCGTTCCTTCCCAGAGACTAAACCTGACAGTCAACGGTTCAATTAGAATATCGACTTCTGGTTTCATAGAAAGATCACCGTAGTTGTGTGACTTGTTTTCTGAATTTGTTCCATTGGCGTCGTACTACCTGAGACCATATCTATCGATTGTTGTCCCATAGTATAGTTGTTATGGTAACACCAGTCACGCTTATGAATTGGATAAACTCTTACTCACCGTTGTGCTCGCCAAAGACGCCAATAGCCTCCATACGATCGAGTTCATTTTCAGTGTATCCGAGTTCTCGAAACACTTCGCGGTTATGCTCACCGAGTAGTGGTGGCGGAAGTTCGAATCCACTCTCGGCGTGAGTGAATTTGAGGGGATGTTCAATAACTGGAATTTCACCAAGTTCGGGATGTTCAATCTCAGTAATCGTTCCGCGGTAGTCGATCTGTGGATTATTCATTGCCTCTTTGACATGGTATACTGGCCCTGCGGGCACACCGGCATCCACAGCGATGATTTCGATCCACTCGTCGGTGGTCTTCTTTGATAGTGTGGTCTCGATTTCTGCCTCCAGTTCGTCAAGATGCTCCACCCGGTTAGCGTTCACCTGGAATCGATCATCCTCAGGCAGGTCAGGACGATTCAGAGCTTCACACAACTCGACCCAGAGCTTCTCGTTGAGAATGCAGATATTGATGTACCCATCCTTTGTCTTGTACGTCTGATAGGGGGCCAAGACAGGGTCTTTCGTTCCCATCCGTTTCGTCTCTTCGTCCGCGAATACCATCCCTGCCTGTTTCGTCAGCCAGGGTAAGGTTGCTTCCAACATTCCCAAATCGATATACTCGCCGTCGCCGGTCTGTTCGCGTCGGTAGAGCGCGGTCATCGCACCAAACGCAGCCCACATCGCCGTAATGAGATCGGTTACCGGGAGCCCTACTTTGACCGGTTGGCGATCGTCCTCACCCGTGACATCCATGATACCGCTCATCCCCTGAATCAGGAGGTCATAGCCCGAACGTTCCGACCAGGGGCCCGTTTGTCCAAACGCGGATATTGCGATGTAAATAATGTCCTCGTTATATTCCGTCAGCGTCTCGTAATCCACATCAAGTCTCTCTGCAGTCCCGGGTCTGTAGTTTTGAATGAAAATGTCGGCTTCTTCAACGAGTTCATACAGGGCTGCTTTTGCTTCCGGCTTTTTCAAATCCAGTTCGATACTCTTTTTGCCGTAACTCAGTGTCCAGTAGTAGGGCGATTCACCCTGGATAAAGGGTGGGCCGGAATGACGGACTGCATCGCCGTATCCCGGTTGTTCCACTTTGATGACTTCTGCGCCCTGATTAGCGAGCATTGCAGAACAAAAGCCACCTGTCACAAACGTGGAGAGGTCTACGACAGTGATTCCGTCGAGTATTTTATTGCTCATTTGCCTCACCACCCTCTAAACCCAACTCCTGGAACTCCCGGAGCAAGTAGTGAGTTGCCTACCCGGCTTAATATAGCGGTACTCTTTTTCATACAGTTGAACATTCGTACCACAATTCGACGCACCTTCTAGTAAAGCCTTCGCCGTTGAACTACCTCTGTTTGCTCTCTCGGAAATGTAGTCTCACGCTGTGTAATCTGTGATTATGGGGCCTTCGCCCAACGGCAACAAAGAAAGTTCATTTAACCACTCAACCACAAGGAGGTTCACTCAGCCGTTTCAATAGCTTCTTTGACCCAATGTAGGTTACGTTTGGGCAACAGTCCGTAATTATATATTGTAATCTCATCCGCGCCAATTTCGTTGAGTGCCACAATTTGGTCCGTTACCGCATCTTGTGTATCTACGATTGGATGGCCTGGCAAGATCCCAGCCCGAACTGGGACTTTAGAGATTCGGTCTGTTGTTGCATTGTAGGTATCAACAACGGCCTCTGTCTCCGGCATGTAGTCCATGAGTGTGAAATAATCAACAATCTCTTCGAGAGACTCGATATCAAGACCATGCATCCATGAATTTTCTACACCTTTCATCCCGATGAATCCGCCGATAGTAGCATCCGTAGCGGATGCAAGGCCTTCATATAAGCTGTTGAGGGTCTCTTTTCGCACCTCTGAATATTCTTTGACAGCTTCATTGTTCTCAATCCAATCTGCAGGTGTGATATCGGCATCAATCTCACCCTCTGCAAGCTGCATAATCGTTTCTTTGGATCGGTCTCTTGCTGCCTCAACATCAACACCGGCGTCAACCGCATTTGACTGACACTCATCACAGAAACAAAGGCCGAGCAAGTATTCGCCCAGTTCGCCGATATCAGTGTGGAACTTCTCGTGATGCCAGCCCCAACCAGAGCCATGGAAATAATGGAAGGTTTCGAGGAGCATGTCTTCAAACCCGTATCTATCGAGGTCCGAGAGCATGGTGGTCAGATATTTTTGAACGGCTGGCTGTGAGGGGCACAATCCGAACACAAGGGGGTCTCCAAAGGGGCTTTTGAGAGTGAACTCTTTATGATTCATCCCCAATTTTGAGTTGTGGCAGCCGACAACCCAGGCATCAAGTTGTAGCGGAGAATCTTCGACAGCATCGGCAATTTGTTGAATCCAGTCAGCTCCTTCTTGTTCCATATCAGGGTTGACTGCTGGAGAGAGATCGCCATAGTCCATTTCCGGCTGAAAGTACGCACCCGAGTCTGCAAAGAAGGTGTTACGTTTGGGATTGTGTGGACTAAAACCTTGTACAGTGTGGTAATTAGCGGCGACATAGAGTTTATCGACACCAATGTCGACAAGTTCGTCGATTGCTTGTTCTGGTCCTTTATCTACGATGTCCCATGGGTATGCCCACATTCCATATTGCATATCCGATGGTACTCAGAAGAAATAATTAAATCTTTTGTACAGATGAATAGGTTGTGTGCTGGAGTAATAGAACAGGAAACTGATGTCTCTTGAGTTTACTCTGAGACTATTCTCTGTAGTACTAGCCCCATTAATATCAGAATCGTAACCAGTACATTCAAATCATTGTTCGTATAATAGGCAATTATGGCAGCGAGAGTAGCTAAGACGTTTAACAGTTACAAAAAGGATGAACCAGATGCCGCGTTCACGGATTGGCTTCGAGAACTATCAGAACCAAATTGGACTGACGGTGTTGAACATCGGTTTGTTCAGGAATTAGCGGATGGCACAATTCCTGACGAAGTTTTTGGACGATACCTTGTTCAGGACCGTGCATTCGTTGAGACGCTTATTGGCCTTCTCGGGCACACTATTTCCGATGCTCCAACATTGGAGCAAAAGCGCCGAATACATCAGTTTCTCTCAATGATAGCAAATGACGAGATGGATGCCTACTTCGAAGAGACATTCGACCTGCTAGGAATTCCTGAATCAGAGCACACTGAACCTGAACTCCATCCTGTCACTGAGGGATTGATGGATATTGTAGAACGTGGGGCTCGTGAAGGCGATTATGAAGAGACTCTTGCTGTATTGTTCCCCACTGGCTGGTTCTATCTTGCCTGGGGTGAACGTATTGCCGACGCTGACCCTGGTGAAGAGTATCTTCGAGAGTGGATTGACGTCCACACAGCTGAAGAACTACAGTCATTTGTGGCTTGGCAACATGAGGAACTCAATCGACTTGGTCCGGACCTTCTTCCAAGACGCCAGCGTCGTGTTGGACGGAATTTCCGAAGAACAATGGTATACGAAAAAGCGTTTTTTGATATCGCATACGACCCAGATGTATCCGTGTAATTACACGGAAGCGAGGATGTCAATCGTCTGACTGAGCTGCAATATCCTCGTCTGGTAATTCTAATTCTTCTTTCCCGTTCATGACTTCTTCATCGAAGAGATGACAGTGGATTTCATGACCCTCGCTTACTTCGATATTCTCGGGATTGATTTCCTTACACTCTTCTATGGCATAGGGACATCGAGTATGGAACTTACACCCGCTGGGTGGGTCGATTGGGCTTGGAGGTTCTCCTTTGGGAACGACCCGTTCCTGTTCGATAGTAGGGTCCGGCCGTGGAATAGAAGTTAACAGAATCTCCGTATACGGATGGTATGGTGGCTTAAAAATCTCGTCAACGGTTCCAATCTCGGCAATCTCTCCCAGATACATAACTGCGATGCGGTCAGAGATGTGCTGAATCACATTTAGGTCATGTGCAATGAACAAGTACGTAAGATTATATTCCTCTTGGAGGTCCATAAGCAGGTTTGTGATTTTCGCTTGAACACTGACATCTAATGCACTCACAGGTTCATCAGCTACGATGAAATCTGGTTCTACTGCAAGCGCTCGAGCAATACCTATTCGCTGCTTTTGCCCACCACTGAATTCATGTGGATAGCGATTAATTTGATCTCTGGACAACCCAACTTCTACTAATAATTCTTCGATTCTTTCGGTTTTTTCTTCTTCAGAATCAAAGTCATTATGAATCTCCATTGGTCGCCCAATAATTTGTTTCACCGTCTTCCGTGGATTTAAACTTGAGAATGGGTCCTGAAAAATAAGCTGGAGATCTGACCGTTTCTCTCGAAGCTCTCGCTTTTTCATTGAGGATATATCTTCACCAGCATAAAGCACGGTTCCTCCGTCCGGTTCGTACAGTTGAAGCAATGTATGACCCAGCGTCGATTTACCGCAGCCACTTTCACCAACTAAACCGAGTGTTTCACCCTCCTTGATGTTCAGTGAAACACCATCGACAGCACGGACATATTTCGGATTAAACCATTGCTCATACCAAGATTGTGATTCAGGAGTAAAGTATTTCTTTATGTCAGAAACCTCAAGAATGTTCTCTCCATCTATTGAGCGCGTGCTCTGTTCCTCGGTAGCCTTTACGGTTAGCTCTGCTTCAAAATCGATATCCTTTGTTCGAATGCAAGCTGATTTTCGTTCAACTTGTGAGTCTGTTTGCTCAAGGGGAGGTTCCTCTAACTTACATTCTTCAACAGCATATGGACAACGAGGATGGAAAGAACATCCAGATGGTGTTTCGATGAGGTCTGGCATCCGTCCTTCAATAGTTTCTAAGCGTGATCTTGGGTCATCAAGCCGGGGGATTGCTTTCATCAATCCGAGTGTATAAGGATGTTGTGGCTTCTCAAATATCTCCTTTGTTGGGCCTTCTTCAACCATCTTTCCAGCGTACATAACCCCGACACGGTCAGAGGTTTGAGCAATAACACCCATATTGTGAGTGATTATCTGAATTGCCAGACCATACTGTTCCTGAAGGTCAGAAAGCAATTCAAGTATCTGTGATTGAATGGTTACATCAAGTGCTGTCGTCGGTTCGTCAGCAATAAGCAAATCTGGTTCACAAGAGATTGCCATCCCTATAAGAACACGTTGGCGCATACCTCCACTAAATTGGTGTGGATAGTCGTCTACCCGACTTTTTGCATCGGGGATTCCAACATCTTCGAGGATTGTTATTGTCCGTTCACGCGCCTCTTTTTTCGACAATTCAGTGTGCTCCAGAATTGTATCAATTATTTGCTCACCAACAGTAAATGCAGGATTCAGAGACGTCATCGGGTCCTGGAAAATCATTGCGATTTTGTTGCCCCGAATCTCTCGAAGTTTTTCCGTGGACATCGAAAGGAGGTCTTCACCTTCAAACAGGATTTCTCCTTCAACAATCCGACCGGGCGAATCAATGAGCCGGAGGATTGAAAGACCGGTCACCGACTTGCCTGCACCACTTTCGCCGACAATTCCAAACGTTTCACCTGATTCAATTTCAAAACTCACACCATCTACAGCCTTGACCGTTCCCATATCCGTGTCAAACTGTGTATGCAGATTTTTCACTTCAAGTAGTGGTGGCTCACTCGTCATAGTCCACCTCCGACGTCGCTATTAACATCAGTTTTGGGATCAAGTGCATCACGGAGCCCAACACCAAGGAAGGTTAATGCAAGAACAGTCACCATTATCGCCAATCCGGGGAAGATAGTGGCCCATGGAGCCTGAACAATATCTGACTGTGCCTCGCTAATCATCAACCCCCAGGTGATCGTCGGGAATTGCGCACTCAATCCAAGGTACGATAACCCAGCTTCTGCAAGAATTGAGAAGGCAAAGGTGATCGTTGCCTGTACCATAACTACTGAGACGAGATTCGGTAGCATCTCACGGAACATTATATTGTAACTGGATTCACCATAGGCTTTAGCTGCAAGAATATAATCTTCTTCTCGGACTGATATTGCGCTCCCTCTTGTCACTCGAATCATAATTGGAACGAATGCAATTGAAAGCGCCAGGATCGCTCTGTTAAGTCCTGGACCAAGAATTGTAATAATAAGCAATGCAAGTAGTATCGCTGGGAATGCAAAGAGAACATCAATAAATCGCATGATAACTTCATCAACAAGACCCCTGAAATATCCAGCGACAAGTCCGAATGAAACACCAACAACAGTGGCTAATGTAACAACAATAACCGCCACATAGAGGCTTTGCCGAGCTCCATACAAAACGCGTGAGAATACATCTCTCCCTCGCGTATCCGTTCCAAATGGGTGTTCTAACGAGGGGGGCTGGAATCGAAGAGCAGAATCAATGTTAGTTGGGTCGTGAGGTGCCAAAAGCGGACCAAAAAGACCAATGAACAGGTAGATTACTGATAGTACCAGCCCGGCAACAGCCAGCCGATTTTGGAAAAATCGGTTAACGACTTTACCGATTCGACTCTGTTTATCATTTACCTTCTTTAGGGAATTTACCACGTCCGAGAGTTTTGATTGTTCACTCATGGTTAGTACTTAATTTTTGGGTCAAGATAACCATAAATCAGGTCAACAATGAGATTTACGAAAATGAAAGTCGCTACCAATGTCAACAGTGCTATTTGTATAACAGGGTAATCACGACTGAATAGCGAGTTTAGGAGAAGTTGGCCAAGTCCGGGATAGGAAAAGACTTCCTCGATTATGACAATCCCACCGACCATGTACCCGAATTGAACGCCGATTATTGTTACTGCTGGTGGTGCCGCATTTTTCAACACGTACTTGCGGATTATCTGTTTTCGAGAGTGTCCGAACGCCCGTGCGGTACGGACATAGTCTTTCTGTATCTCTTCTAACATTTCGGATCGAATGTACCTAGTGAATATTGCTGCATTGATTATCCCTATAGTTAACGCTGGCAGGAATGCATGCCGAAGATTAGCTATTGGGTCCTCGTTGAATGCAACATGGCCCGATGCCGGAAGGATACCCAGATATCGAGCGAAAATCAAAATGAACATAATGCCAAGCCAGAAACTTGGGATAGAAACGCCAAACTGTGAGAAAAATAGTGCACCGTAGTCAGCTTTTGAATTGCGGTTTGCAGCAGCGTATATTCCAAGTGGAAAGGCGATGATAACACCAATAGCAATACCCATAAAGGCAAGCTGAAGGGACCGAGGAAGCCGAACCGCAACCAGGTCCATTATTGGGGTCCCCGTCATAATACTCTCGCCCCAGTTGCCCGTCAGTAAGCCTATTAGCCAATCTACATACTGTGTATGGAAGGGCTCATCTAACCCCAATTGTGCTCTGAGTGCTTCAGCAGAGCCTGCTTCAGCAAACTGCCCCAGAATAATCTGCGCAGGGTCACCCGGAATCAGCCGGACGGTAGAAAATATCACCATTGATGCCACGAGCAACAAAAAGAGACTCACGAAAATCCGTTTAATTGTGTACTCTAGAATTCCCATTGTGTTCATTCACCTCTGCCAAACATTTGCTCAAAATGTGATGTAACTGTTTGATTGTTACTTGCTGTCATACGGTTCTCCATCCGCTTATTCTCGGTTTGTATATTTAAAACCCGTGGTGGGTTTAAAACCCGTGGTGGGTTGTGTTATTTAGTCCACCAAAAAGTATAAAGGGTTGCTTGTTACTATGTAACAATGTAATGCCAGACAACGAGCGTTTTAAAATCACCCCTGAAGAGACTGGGCTGGATAGGCGGAAGTTCATGGCTGTCGCCAGTGCATTAGCTGCTCCAGCAGCTGCCGGTTGTATTGGAGGTGGAGATGATGACGGAGACGACGATGTAGAACTTGATGACTCACCGGACAGAGATGATGCACCAGACGTACAGGAAGGTGGAACCCTTCAAGTTGCAATGGAATCACCACTTGATGGTCTAGACCCAGCATATGCTGGCCTTTGGGTGGATTATTCCGTAGGTTCATTAATGCACCAACAATTGTTCGAAGTCGACCAGGATTTCAACCTTGTTGGATTACTGGCCGAAGACATGGAAATAAGTGAGGATGGGCTCACTTGGGACATCAGCCTTCGTGAAGGCGTAATGTTCCATCCACCGTATGAACGTGAGATGGTGGCTGAAGATGTCGTGTACAACTTTGACCGCATTGCCGATCCAGATGTCGGTTCCCCACGAGCAGAACAATTAGAACCCATCGATAGCTGGGAGGCAGTTGACGATTATACATTCCGAATGGAATTACCCCGTCAGCTTGCAAGCCTACCAGCTTGGCTGGGATTCATGGGTCTTTCTGTGCTTTCCCCAGATGCCCTTGAAGAAGAAGGCGGTGCCGACCAGCACCCAGTTGGGACAGGACCATTTAAATTTGAAGAGTGGCAGCCACGCGAAGAACTCCGCATGTCTAAATTTGAAGATTACTGGGAAGACGATATGCCAATTGTGGATGAGGTAGTTGTTCAACCAATCACAGAGGAAGCAGCGAGAGTCACAGAGCTTACCACTGGGAACGTACATATCGATAGAACGCCCCCTAAAGACGAAATCAGCTCTCTCGATGAAGAGGATGACATAATCGTCGATCGAAGGGAAAGTGGTGGCTACAGAATGCTTCATGTAAATCCTGCCGAAGATCCTGATGAAGGGCGGGCACCTGAAAAACCAACTACAGAGTTAGAAGTGAGACAAGCAATCAACGAGGCAATTGACCGCCCTGATATGATTGAGTTTGTCGACAATGGGTTTGGAGTCCCAACTCAGACGTGGTTCCCTGAGGACAGTCAATGGCATGTCGATTATGAACCCTTCTCAATGGAAGCCAATCCCGAGCGTGCGCAAGAACTAATTGAAGAAGCTGGATTCGAGACACCGCTTGAAATAACAATTCTTTCCACTCCAGATGATGAGGCTATCCGTGATGTTGGTCAAGTTCTACAAGATCAACTTCTACAAGCAGGGTTCGATCCAAATCTTGAAGAGCTAGAAATCGGAACGTGGGTCGGACGCCTTTCCGCCAGAGAGTTTGATATCGCAGTGGATTGGTCAGTTTCCACAATTGACCCAGGAACCCTCCAAGGTTCGTACGATCAAGAAAACTTCCCACGCGCACTCACTCCTGTCCGAGGCATTCACGATAATATCTTTGATCTCTTTGACCAAGCCGCAGAAACACAAGATGACGATGAACGTGAAGAAGTATACACTGAACTCCAGGAGGAACTTGCCGATTTATCACTCAACATTCCTCTCTACTTCCGTGACTTAATTGAGGCGTATAGGACGAATGTTTGGGACTACGAGACACACCCTCACTTCCTCAACTGGAAGCAATCAGTTGACACAGCATGGATTGAGGAAGAGGAGTAGTTTCAGCTCTGATTTTATGTGTAGCGACAGCAGATAGTACGGAAATTTACCAAATCCATCATACAATTCTAATTACATTACCTCGCCGAAACGCTTTATTATTTGTACTCCAACATTGCTAATATGGCAGAAAAACCATACGGTGAGAAGCCACTATCTGATTATAATCGTTCGCTTGAACTACAAGAACGGGCTCTCCAGGAGATTCCCGAGGCAGCTTCATCTAATCACCGAGGAAAAACATCTTACGAACCATATCCGTTGATTTATATGGATTCTGCTGATGGAGCGATGGTTCGAGATGTAGATGGTAACGAGTATATTGATTTTCACTGTGGGGTGTCAGCACTTATTACAGGCCATCGCCCCGAGCATCAAATCGAAGAAGTAAAAGATCAATTGAACAAAGGGCCCTACTTCGCAACAACTTTTGAACGTGAGTATGAGGCTGCAAACCTCTTCAATGAACTCATCCCAGCCAGCGATCTAACGAAATTCATCAGTACAGGGACCGAAGCTGCGATGTCAGCAATGAAACTTGCTAGAGCATACACTGGCAAAGAAAAAATACTCAAATTTGAGGGAATGTATCATGGTCATACTGACTACGCTTTAGTGAATGTACACCCACATCCCAGTGCCTTGGGTACCCGTCGAAATCCAATGAAAATTCCTGATTCGACTGGAATACCAAAAGAAACAATGGAATCGGTAGAAGCTATCCCTTGGAATGATAGCAAACTACTTGAACAGAAGCTCAAGAAGGACGGTGACGAAATAGCTGCAGTCATCACTGAGGGGGTAATGAGTAATAGTGGTCTCATTTGGCCAACTGATGAATTCATCAAGGATGTGAGAGAATTAACGGAAGAACATGATGTACTGTTCATTATGGACGAAGTGGTGACTGGTTTCCGTATGGGATTAACCGGAGCACAGGGGTACTTTGATGTAGAACCCGACCTCTCAATATTTGGCAAGGGTATTGCAAATGGGTATCCGTCTGCTGCGCTAACCGGAAAGGAAGAGGTGATGCAGTTCATTAAATCTAAACCGGACCGAGCCACTTTCATGGGTACGTTCTCTGGAAACCCAATGGCAATTGCAGCGACAAAAGCTAACTTAGAGATACTCCAGGAGATAGGTCATTCTGGCTACGAAGAACTCTATAAAAAAGGGGAGAAATTATGTGATGGCTTCAGAGAGATTGCAGCGGATGTTGGTGAGGATGTATTTGTCTCAAAATTTGCTGGATTTACAGCACTGCATTTTATTGAAAGTGACTCTGACCCTGAATCATGGCAGGAGTGGCGCGATATTGCGCTCCAAACGGATGATGAAAAATATCGAGAATTCGCGGCAGCAATGGTCGGAGAAGGAATCTTTATCCCCCCCAATAATAGTCGGATTAACCTGATGCATGCACATACCGACGAGCACATAGACCAAGCACTTGAAAGCGCTAAGGTTGCTATTGAACTACTAAGCAATTGAACATAATTTCAATAAATATTCTTTTGGTAGCATCCCTAAGAATAGAATAATTCTGAACATTAGAATCACATTTTGTATACTTACGTACATTTCAGTCCCTATATTTTATAAGTATTGTCGTCAAATTTTGCGATAGCCTCATGAGTGAAGACACCGGTTCGGTAGTCACAGTTAACGGTAGAATTGATCCCGATAAATTAGGTATAACATTACCCCATGAGCATATGTTTTTAGACGCTTCAGACTGGTTTACCGCTCCAGACTCAGCTGTTAAGCGAAAAAAAGCAGAAGAACCAGTCTCTCTTGAAAACTTGGGCTTTATTCGCCAAAATTTGTATGGAAACATAGATAATATGCAGTTAAACTCGTACGAAGAAGCTCGGGACGAAATCATGTTATTTAAGCGAGCTGGAGGTAATACCGTTGTTGATTTAACGCCAAAACATGTTGGGCGAGACCCAAGGATGATTAAAGAGGTAGCAAATGAAACAGGATTAACGTTTATTCATGGGACAGGGTATTATGTCCGTGATGCCCAGCCCGATTATCTTGATAGAATGTCGGTTTCAGAAATAAGGGATGAATTCATTTCTGATGTACATAATGGTATTGGTGAAACGAATATTCGTGCAGGCGTTATAGGTGAATTGGGCGTTAGTGGTCGTATTCATGAAATAGAAGAAAAAGTAGTTCGAGCTGGTGCCCAGGCTGCTGCCGTTACAGGAGCGCCTCTGAATATTCATACTCCTGGCCGTACCCCCCACAGTCAAAAAAATCGTACTTATCCTCCGTCAAGATGGGGTATTGAACTGCTTGATATCTGTGAGGAAGAAGGTTTACCAGCGAATCGGATTATATTAAGCCATCTTGATCGCACAATTTATGAGGACTTATCATACCAGAAAAACGTTGCAGACAGGGGGGCATACGTAGAATACGATTTGTGGGGACTGGAAGCATATCTATCAGATTATAACGACGCACTTCCATCCGATACTCGCCGCAGTGAATGGGTAGCAGAACTTGTCGAAGATGGGTATGAGGACAAACTCCTGTTCTCGCATGATGTCTGGAGTAAAACGCAAAGAGTTGCATACGGGGGATACGGATATGCACACTTGCTCAAAAACGTCCCTTCTATGTTACTCACACAGGGAATTCCACACGAAACGTACGAACAAATCACTGTCAATAATCCCCAGAGTGTACTAGAATTTGTCGATCCGATATAAATATCGTCAGTTCGAAACTCGATAGATCGAGCATGATTCATGAGTATGACCCACTGATGGGTTGCTATACCCCAACAAATATGAACACGATATGCTGGATAAAAAGAAGTAGCAAATAGTCTTATTTAATTAATATCAACTGGCTTTGACCAAGAATAGTTTTGTATATAAATAAAATATGAATATTTAGTTATATGTTAAAGTATATTGGACTGAGTAAATCATAAAACTATCAAATATAAAATATAAAGTTACTACTTTAGTCCCCGGTCAAGAGTCGAAAATAGTGTTCATATACGCCGATTCCAGACGAAGTTGAAGGATATGAGCAAGTCATCACAGTTTTTGCTTCGACGTTACCGAAATAGTTTTTAATCATACATATATTAATTTGTATCTAAAAATTTAAATTCTACGTCATTGCGAGCTTTGTGAAGTACGACACGGAAATCGAGGCTTTGGTGAGAACATGTGTCTTTCAACAAAAGTGAACTATCGATGAGAAATACGGAATTATCAACGTGATATTTCTCGCGGATTGTCCAAGAAAATCTACACAAGAGTGTCTTTTATATAGGTTTTCAAGCTGTCTGTGGAGTGGTTTGCTTGTTCAGGACCGACAACAGCGTACAGCGAGTATTGTATATTATTGAGTCAACTCACAGTTTTATCAACTGAGACGTAATCGGATTCTGTGCATCTACGGATAGTAAATCAGCTTTATATATTTAGTTGTGATTCGTCAAACGCTCCCCTCTATATCATATATGTCAGATTTATATACAGTATTTATAAACGATAATATTGAATACAAGTCTTCATCAGAAAACGCGGTGTCCCTTCGCATTCAATAAATCGAAGTCAATTCGTACGATGGAACCGCTAGGCTGGCGTTTTCTGGTATGAACATTCAAAAACGCTACGCAATAGTGTTTAATCCATATCTGAACAGCATCTTGATGGATTATTGGTGCGAATTAATCAGATATATTTATATAAGTAACATATAATTTAATATGTGTTTTAAACATCAATCTTAATGAATTTGAATTTTTGGCTTTGGTGAATCACTCGACGCCACTGGAATAAACCGTCAGAACTAGGAAGTTGAAGCGGGAAACGTTGGATTGGAATGTCTCAAATCTCCCGCTTCACTCGGAAAGTTGTGACGTTGGCAAAAAATGCTGTTGATGACCGAGGCGAAACTGCCGCCCCAAAAGCGGGTGGCAGTTTCGCCGAGTATACCATCGTTTCCTTGCACTGTCTCCGCATTTACCTTGGCCAATCCTATCGCACCGCGTTGGATTCGCCCCGTGAAATGCCACAAATTTTGGCCGAAATAGGCCTTGAACCGGACGAATTACCGCACCATTCAACGTTAGTCAAGTGGTTTGATAAAATCACGATGGCTGTCTGGCGAGGGCTCCTGCGACTCTCCGCCCAGGAGCACGAGCCCTCGGGAGACGCCGCCATTGATTCAACCCATTTCGACCGGGAGAACGCTAGTAAACACTACTGCCGCCGAACCAATTATCGTGTCCAGACGCTCAAAACAACCGCCCTCGTGGACACAGCCTCACAAGCTGTGCTTGACGTGCATTGTAC
>LKMJ01000954.1_pt1 | contig 24369 bp, 22 predicted proteins | sample 643391 | NCBI WGS metagenome assembly LKMJ01 (sample SAMN04112250, study PRJNA286221) | soda lake metagenome | biome: soda lake; feature: Kulunda Steppe; material: water; isolation source: sample PL-Br10 brine of Picturesque Lake | place: Russia: Kulunda steppe | collected 2010-07 | reverse complement strand
CCCGTTCCATCTCGTCTGGATCGGCGAGTTCGATCTCGAAGGTGAGCACGTCCGCCCGCTCGGCGAGCGTCCGGATCGCGTCGTAGTCGTCGAACTCCCCGACGATCTGATCGCGAACGAGCGGCGCGGCCGGACAGTCCGGCGTCGGATCCGAGACGATCAACTCGACACCGAGCGGACCCGCCGCCTCGCCCATCATTCGCCCGAGCTGGCCGCCGCCGACGACTCCGACGGTCGCGGCTGGAGTGCGGTGGTTCATACCTCCCCTTCGTGGCGCGCCGATTGATAAGGTTGCCATTCGCCCCGGGTTGGCGGCCGTCGCCGGGGAGTGCGTTACGGCGCTCGCTCAACGGTCAAAGTGGTGATAGTGACACCGGCGAGCGTGAAAGATAGAGGGTGTGAATCTGTCACCGGTGACTATCGGATTTGCGAGAACACCGCTCGAGTAATCCGATTTCCGTGATTTATCCTGTTGGACGACAATCGACTGACGGAGACGCACTACGGGAGCGTTCTAGAAGAAATAGCCATCTCGAGGCTTTTCGCGGCAGTGTTCGGTTAGGACGCTCAGACACTGCTGGATAACAGTGTGTACCCGTTAGACCGCTATCCAACCCCCAACGGGTCGCGGTCTGATGACTCCAGCGATTTCTCTCTTCGCCTCGGATCCGGTATGAACAGTGATGATTCCGTTACCCTCCGTGAGCTGATTGATGAGGCCCGACACGCCGTTGTCTTCGCCGTCCGGTAAGTTATCGACATCGCTGTCACCGATAATCCCGTCTTCTTCGATCTCTCCGTCTTCGAAGAGTGCCACCCAAATCGGACCGTCCGCTCGACCTTCGCCGCGAATATGGGCCTCGACGGCACCCTGTTCTACGTTCGTGATACTCAACTCGAAATCGAGAACCGGACCTGACCCCCAGTGCAAATCCAGACGTCCCCGACCTCTGGAAAACACTTTATCGTGTTCCGGTATCGAGGGGTTGTCGGATAGCCGTGCAAAGAAGGTGTGGCCCCCCGCCGAGACTGTTCCGGCTCCGAGTGAGAGCCCCCCGGTAATACCGAGAATTTTCAATACTGACCGACGTGACCTGTACTTTTGTGAGGACATGATTCCTTCTGATGGGTCCGCTGTTATTGGTTGGCAAACAGCATAACCGTTTCTAACAAACACGTCTTGTATCACTGTGTAATATGCCGCGCTTGTTCCTGTTGGTCTACTTAGCGGCGGGGTTGCTCACATCGATCGGAATAAACTAGATCGATTTGCCGAACTCACCCTCTCTATCTCGCACTGACCTGACCACCAACTCCCGGGTAGATACCGCTGTTTCGTTGCGTTCGATAAGAGCGATCGTTATAAAAGCCGCCGATCAGGCGTACCGTTCGAGTTCGGGGCGGTCGAGCTCTTCGAGCACTTCGGAGGCGGTGTCGTCCAAAAGCGCACGACCCTCGCCGGTGACGGTTCGCCCGCGTCCCTCGGAGGTCTCGACGTAGCCAGCATCCTCGAGCTGCTGGAGCGCCGTCCGGATGACGTTCCCGGAGCCGTCGCGTTTGTGGTTCGGCCGGACACGGTACCGCGTCGAGCCGTTCGTGGCGTCGCCGTAGACGGTTCGAAGCCGCTCGACGCCGATCGGACCGTCGATGGCGACCTTACGGAGCAGACTGGCCGCCCGCCGGCTCCAGAAGTCCTCCTGTTCGGGCGGGAGTTCGCGGCCCGTTCCCGTCTTCGCGAAGTCGGCCCACTCGGGGGCTTCGAGTTCGGATTCGATCTTCTCGGCAACCGCCTCGATGAGGTCTTCGGCGGGGACGTCGTAGAGTGTCGTCATTACGTTCCGTTTCCGCTCCGGCGTGTTTAACGCTGTTGATATGCGGTAGTCGAGCGGCCGACGTCTGCGACACCCCGGGGCGCCGACGTGACGTCCGCCTACGGCGGCCGCGACACCGACGACTTATTGGACGGGCGATCGATCGACCGGTATGGACGAACGGGCGGCACTCTCACTCGTCGGCGATACCGTTCCCGACGCGGGCGACGACTGTGCGGTCTTCGAGGGGCTCGTTCTCACCACGGACATGCTCCACGAGACGACGGACTTTCCGGCCGGCGTCACTCGCTATACGGCCGGCTGGCGTGCCGTCGGCGCGTCGCTTTCGGACGTGGCGGCGATGGGTGCGGAAGCGAGCGCCGCCCTCGCCGTCTACGCTGCACCTCGATTCGAGGCGTCCGAACTCGGGGCGTTCCTCGAGGGGTGTCTCGACGTGTGTGCGACGGCCGACGCCTCCTACGTCGGCGGCGATCTGGACGGCCACGAGGAGTTCACCGTCTCGACGACCGCCGTCGGTCGTGCCGACGAGCCGATCTACCGTTCGGGAGCCGAACCGGGCGATGCGGTCTGTGTCACCGGAACGCTCGGTCGAAGCGGGGCCGCAGTCCGGCTGTTCGAGGCCGGCGAAACCGACCGGGCGAACGAACTCTTCCGATTCGAGCCGCGCGTCGCGGCCGGTCGGGAACTGCGACCGTACGCCAGTTCGATGATGGATTCGAGCGACGGACTCGCCCGCTCGCTGCATCAACTCGCCGAGGCGAGCGACTGCGGCATGGAGATCGATTATCCGACGGTGCCGATCGATCCGTCGGTCGAGGCGGTCGCCGAGAGCCCGGCCGACGAACGCGAGTTGGGCGTTCACTTCGGCGAGGATTTCGAACTCGTCTGTACGGTTTCTCGAGACGTGCTCTCGGATGCGAAGGAGGCGACGGCGATCGAGCTAACGCGGATCGGAACCGTCACCGACGACGGCGTTCGGATGGACGGCGATCCGCTCGAAGATCGCGGCTTCACACACGGCTGATGCTCGATGAATCGGCCGACGGCTCCGTCCTGACCGATCACGCCCCGGTGATCTGGATCGGCACCGGGGTGAAACAGAGGATCCCGAGAACGAACGTGAGGATGCCGATCGCGATTCGCTTCCGATCGAGCGGCTCGTCGAAGATCGGCGTGACGTGGCCGACGTAGGCCAGCCCCATCGTCACTAGCCCCCAGAAACCCCACAGTACGGGCGCGTTGTAACTCACGTCGGCGAAGACGAGAAGATACGCGGCCAGCCCGAACAGGGCGGCGGGGACGAGTGCGGCGACTGTTTCGGCACGTTCGCCGGCCATCGAACGGATCATGTGGCCGCCGTCGAGTTGCCCGACCGGAAGGAGGTTGAGAAACGTCACGAAGAGGCCGACCCACGCGCCGAAGATGACCGGGTTCGCGACGAGCTCCGGTGCCTCGTAAGTGAGCTTTTGACCGGTCGCCCACGCCAGGAACTCGAGCAGGGGCGGGTAACCGAGTTCGAGTTCGATCGACGCCTCGCTTTCGAGGACGTATTCGGGAACTTCGACCGGATCGAGATGGAGGCCGATCACCGCGACGACGATCGCGGCCGCGAGCCCGGCTAGCGGTCCGGCGACGCCGATATCGAAGAGCGCCTTCCGGTTCGGGATCCGCCCTCGAATCGAGATCAGCGCCCCGAAGGTCCCGATAAAGCTCGGTACCGGAATGAAATACGGCAGGCTCGCGTCGACGCTGTGGTACCGCGAGAGGGCATAGTGGCCGAGTTCGTGTACGGCGAGCACCCCGAGGACGGCGGCGGCGAAGGGCCAGCCCGCGAGGAGGTCAAGCGGTCCCCCGACCGGCTGATAATACCAGATCGTCCCGGCATACAGCGTGGTGAGCACCGTCGCGAGGAACATCACCAGGTTCGTCCACGGGATGCCGCCACTGCGCTTTCGTCGGGGTGTCGCGACGAGCGCCTGGCGGCGTTCACCGATCTCGACGCCCGTTATCGGGTCCGGTTCGCTGTGTCGAACCGCCTCGAGGCGGACCTCGTAGCCGTGCTCGCGAAATAACGGCCACACTTCACGTTCGAGCCGGCGGACGCCGGTCTGTGGGCGTCCATAGTAGATGAGCCGGCCGTCGTCGGCTCGCTCGATATCGGTCGTCCGAAACACGGGTAAAAGTGATTTCGGCGACGGCCCGGCCTGATCCGACGACCGGTGGGGGGGATCCATCGTCCGAATCGACGGGTCTGAGCGAAATAAATCTCTTGGCAGCGACGGTGTCTGCCGGCTGTTACGACGCCGCCCACCGTCGAGCGACGACGACGATCAGCGGGGAAACGGTCGTCGTCGACGCCGCGAAGCGGACGGCAATTCGGTGTGGGAAGTACTTTCCTAACGCGGATTCTGCAGGCGGTATTACCCTTTCGTGACGCGCCACGTGGTCGCGGACGTGTAGGACCACTTTTCGATCTCGAGGTCGGGGGCGGAGTCGCGGAGCTTCACCATCAGGGCGCCGATCTCTTTCGGCGAGAGGTCGACATCGTCGGCGATAAACTTGCTTTTGATGTAGACCTCACCGTCTTCGACCTGCCGGCTGAGATACCGGCGTAGCCGCGCTTCCTTGCTTTCGGTGGAGGGTTTCGTCGTGGCGCTCATGCTTGATGCCTCACTCCCCCCTTATCGCTGGATAGGTATATAAAGGACTGAAGCTTCGGCTCGATTCGGTCCGATTCGAGATAAATTGCTTCGATAGCTTCGTTTTACTAACCGCTGAGATATTTTACGACGTTTTATAACGACTTCTAAGCATTTCTTTCTGTTATATATTTTGAAATTATTATACAACTACTCGCGGATAAATACGGGGAAGAAACGCGATTTCCGGTGGTTCATGGGCGGTTTTTTGCACCTTATTTACGTTCGTGGACCCAGAACGTCTCCTCGTCGGTGACCTCTTTTTTGAACAGCGGGACCTCCTCTTTCAGTCGGTTGATCCCGTCTTCGACCGCCGTGAACGCTTCCTCGCGGTGGCCGGCGAGGACGACGACGAAGACGATGTCTTCCCCTTCGGGAACCTTTCCGGTGCGGTGATGGAGCCGGACGTCCAACACACCCGCTCTGTCTTCGAGTTCCGTCTCGATGGTCCGCATCCGCTCTTCGGCGACCCCCTCGTACTTCTCGAACTCGAGATATCTCGTCCGGTCGTCGTCTTCGTGTTCTTTCGAACGAACGCGGCCGGTAAACGTGGCGATCGCTCCCGAATACGTCGCCTCATCGCTCCGTTTGACGGCTGCAACGAGCGACTCGAGCGTCTCGTAGGGCTCCATTTGCCGGATCGATTCGATCGCGTCGCCCGGATCGAGCGCGGAAGCGTCCGGGGCCGACAGGAGTGGGTCCTCACGCTCGTCCTCGGTGTCACCGACGACGACCTCCGGGAGCCGCGCCCCCGGTGCGCCGAGGACGAACGCGTACTCGTGATCCGGCGCGAGCCGTTCGATCGCGTCGACGACGGAGAGCCCCTCGCCGCTGGCCCGCCACTCGTCACCGACGACGTATTCGGTTTCACCGCGGGATTTCGTGACACCGCCGTCCGCCGCTTTCGTGTCGTGTCGGACGATCCCCACGCGACCGTCTGCGGCGGCCGAAAGGCGCGATACCGCCCGCGTCGCGTCCGCGCCGAGTATCGAGACTGCGTACATACCCGTTTCTTCTCGTCCGGTGGCTTGTAGGTGTCGGACGGCTTGATAACGCTTAAGCCCGGAACACGGCAACCGAACGCTAATGAGAGTCGTCATTTCTATCGGTGGAAGCGTCCTCGCGCCCGGGCTCGAAGCCGACCGCGTCGAAGCACACGCCGACACGATCGACGGACTGGTCGACGCCGGCCACGAGGTCGCCGCCATCGTCGGCGGCGGTGACGTCGCACGTCAGTATATAAATACGGCCCGGGATCTGGGTGCGACCGAGTACGATCTCGACACGCTGGGAATCGACGTGACGCGGTTGAACGCCCGGCTTTTGATCACCGCCCTGGAGAGTTCGGCGTCGCCCGAACCGGCCGAAAGCCACGAGGACGCACGCGCCTCGCTCCGTCGCGGCGAGGTCGCCGTGATGGGCGGGACCGTCCCCGGACACACGACCGACGCCGTCGCCGCGCTGTTGGCGGAGATGGTCGAGGCCGATCTGCTCGTCTACGCCACGAGCGTCCCCGGCGTCTTCTCGGCCGATCCGAACGAAAACGAGACCGCAGAACAGTACGATCGCCTGACAGCGAGCGAACTCGTCGACGTGATCTCGTCGATCCAGATCGCCGCCGGCTCGAACGCGCCGATCGATCTCCTCGCGACGAAGATCATCGAACGGTCCGGGCTTCGGGCCGTCGTGCTGGATGGGACCACCCCGTCTCGAATCGCCGATGCCGTCGCCGGCGACGTCGACGGGACGGAGGTCGTCCCCGATGGCTGATCTCTACGATATCGGTACGGGCGAGCATCGCGCCTTCTGGGCCGACGCCGCGGCCGACGAGATCGAAGCGCGCGATCCCGGGGAGCCGATCGTCATCAAGGGCGGCGTCTCTCCCTCCGGTGTCCCGCATCTCGGACACTTCAACGAGATCATGCGCGGGTACTTCGTCGCCGAGGCGCTCAGGGACCGCGGCCACGAGGTCCGGCAGGTGTTCACCACCGACGACCGTGACCGCCTGCGGAAACTGCCGCGCAAGCTCGCGGATCTGGAGTGGAACGTCGTCGGCCTCGGCGAGGTCGACGCCGGCGCGCTGGGACGGAACCTCGGAAAGCCCTATACCGACATCCCCGATCCGTTCGGCTGCTGTGACTCTTACGGTGCTCACTTCACCGAACTCCTCCAGCGCTCTGCGGAGGCGATCGGCGTCCCCATCGAGATCGTCTCTAACACCGAACGCTACGAGTCGGGCGGGTTCGACGACGCGGTCGAACGCGTTCTCGCCAACCGCGGAACGGCCCGGTCGGTTCTGGCCGAGTTCCAGGACAAAGTCGACGAGGAGTACGTCCCCTTCTTCCCGCAGTGCGGCGAGTGTGGACACCTGACGGAGACGGTGACCGAGATCGACCTCGAGGCTCGAACCGTCGAGTACGTCTGTGAGGACGTCACCGCGGGTGATGATGTCATCGAGGGCTGTGGTCACGAGGGAACGGCGACGTTCCGGGAGGGCAAACTGCCCTGGCGTTTCGAGTGGCCGGCCCAGTGGCTCACGCTCGGGGTCGATTTCGAGCCGTTCGGCAAAGACCACGCCGAGGGATCCTGGCCCTCCGGTGAGGCGATCGCCCGGGAGGTATTCGATTTCGAGCCCCCGGTGCCGATGGTTTATGAGTGGTTTACGCTCAACGGCGACGCGCTCTCGTCGTCGGCTGGCAACATCATCACCGTCGACGAGGTACTCGAGCTACTTGAGGTCGAGGTCCTCAGATATTTCTTCACGAAGAACCCGAAGAAACAGCGGGATTTCGACGTCGGTGACCTGGATCGCCTCGTCGACGAGTTCGACCGCTTCGAGCGGATCTACTTCGGTGACATCGAGGCCGACGCCGACGAGCGGGAGCTGGCCGAACGCGCCTATCCGATGCTCGCGGCCGACGACGGTGGCCGACCGATCCGGATCCCGTATACGTTCGCCGCCGTTCTCGGGATGACTGACGATCGCGAACTCCGGGTGCAGATGGCCCAGCGGTCCGGTCACCTCCCCGCTGGCGCCGACGACACCCAGATCGACGCCGCGCTCGAACGCGTCGAGAAAGCCCGCGCGTGGGCGGTCCGGACCGATAACGAGTTCAACTACCGGCTCACCGAGACGCTCCCCGACGTCGGGTTCGACTCGACGACGGAGGCGGCACTCGAGGAACTCGCCGAGTTCATCGAGCGCGAATCGCCGGACGAGGAGACGCTTCAAGAGGAGATCTACGAGGCGGCCCGTCGGAACGACGTCCCCGTCGGTGAGTTCTTCGAGGCCGGCTACCGACTGTTTCTCGAGGAGTCCGAAGGCCCTCGTCTGGGTCCGTTTCTCGCAGCCTTGGACGAGTCGTTCGTCGTCGATCGACTGCGGCGCGAACGGTGATCGGCCGTCCCTCGCGGTCCAGTTTATGATAATCCCTATCTGTTCCCGATACCGTATGGGTATACAATGAGTACGCTGCTCTGGGTTCTGGTCGGCATCCTCCTGTATACCTCCGCGGCGATGGCGCTCAAATCGCGGGGGCTGTTGCCGGCCGCGGTCAAGGTATCCGGGCCGATCGTTACGATCCACACGAAGCGGGGGCGGGAGTTTCTCGAACGGCTCGCGACGCCGAAGCGGCTCTGGCGCGCCTGGGGGAACTTCGGCGTCGGGATCGCCCTCGTCATCATGGTCGGGTCGTTTCTCGCGGTGCTTCTGTCCGCGATCAGCACGCTCGCCGAACCGCAGGCAGCCGGGTTCGTCAGGCCACAGGACGCCCTCGTGATCCCCGGCGTCAATCAGTTCCTGCCGTGGGAGGCCGCACTCGACATCGTCATCGGTCTCCTCGTCGGTCTGGTGGTCCACGAGGGCGGCCACGGGCTCCTGTGTCGAGTCGAGGACATCGAGATCAAATCCATGGGGATCGCCATGTTGGCGTTCGTGCCGATGGGCGCGTTCGTTCAGCCGGACGAAGAAAGCCAGGAGGCCGCCGACCGCGGCGGCAAAACCCGGATGTTCGCCGCCGGCGTCACGAACAACTTCCTCGTGACCGCGATCAGCTTCGTGTTGCTCTTTGCGATCGTCGGCAGTCTCATCACCGTCGTCCCCGGGATCGCGATCGGCGGCGTCCTCCCGGGATCTGCGGCCGAGAACGCAGGGATCGAACGCGGTGACGTACTGATCGGTGTCGACGGCGAGGCGGTCGACAACGAATCGTCGTTCGCCGCGGCGCTTTCCGATGCCGACAGGGAAGTGACCGTCGACAGAAAGGACGGCGAGCCCGTGACGGTCGAACGGAGCCTCATCGTCACCCGCGCGGTCGTCGACGGGCCGGTCGAGACCGGCACCGGGATACGGACCGTCGACGGCGAGGCGGTCTTCACCGAATCGGAGTTCGCCGCGGCGCTTTCGGATCGTGAGGTCGTCGAACTCGGTCTCGCCTCCGGCGACGGAGACGAGACCGAGCGTGACACGGTTCGGTTCCCGGTCGGAACCTTCGTGAGCGCGGTCCCGGACGATCAGCCGCTCGGGGATGCCGGCGCACCCGACACGCCGATGATAGTTCACAGCGTCGGTGGCGAACCGACGCCGGATCACGAGGCGCTTTCGTCGGTTCTGTCCGAGACCGAGCCGGGTGAGTCCGTCGAGATCGTCGCCTATCACGGAAGCGATCCCTGGAGCGGCGATCGCGAAACCTACGAGGTGACGCTGGGCGAACACCCGAGCGAGGAGCACGGCTTCCTCGGCGTCGGCGGGATTCAGGAGGGGACGAGCGGCGTCGTCGTCGACGATTTCGGCATCGATACGTACCCCGCCGAGCAGTATCACTCGATGCTCGGTGGAACCGGCTGGGGGGAAGACCCAGTGACGACGTTCGTGACCCGGACGTTCGCCGCGCTCGTGTTGCCGTTTATGAGCCTCGTCGACCCGACCGTCGGCTACAACTTCGCCGGCTTCAACGGTGAGATAACGAATTTCTATGCGGTGTCGGGGCCGCTGAGCGCCGGCGTGATCTTCGCCCTCGTTAACGTTCTCTTTTGGACCGGCTGGGTCAACATCAACCTCGGCATCTTCAACTGCATCCCGTCGTATCCGCTGGACGGTGGCCATATCCTCAGAACGAGCGTCGAGGCGACGCTGGCCCGGCTTCCCGGCGAGGCGAGTCAGGCGACCGTCGGCGCGATCACGGCGGTGATAAGTGTGACGATGATCTTCAGCCTGCTCGGGCTGCTCTTTGTTCCCTGGCTTTTGAGCTAGTCGGGACGGGAAAGCCGCCAGACGGTTCGTGGTGTCGTGGTGGCGATCGAAAACGAGAGTCCGGGCGTCGAACCGGAAAGCTCCCTGAGGAGTCGATCGATATCGCCGGGCGGGAGATCGAGGTCCGAAGCGAGCCGATCGCCGTTGACGTATATGTCGCCGCCGGCTCGTTCGGCCTCCATGCGGAGATACTGCGCCAGCTGTTTGGCCGGATAGGAGCGATAGCCAGACGTTTCGGGACCGTTCGGGTTCGATTTGTAGTCTGTCTTCCTCTCGCGGGGAGTCGTACTCACGGTATCACCGTCCGGGCGTGTGACTGTGGCCGACGACGGCACAGACGACGTTGAACACTAGGGCGGCGACGAGAAGCGACGGGTACTGGCTGCCCGCACCTGTCGCGAGCCCGACGATCACGAAAAGCGGCAGTACGGCGGCGCTCCAGAAGGCCGTCGCGCGGACGCCGTAGACGAACCGGTCGATCAAGGCGGCGGCGATGCTCCGATCGTCCGTGGTGAGCACGTCGGGGTGGGAGGGCGTGGCGCTTGACATCTCCGTACTCGGTCTATGGACGGCCACCCCCATATAAACCCCTGAGCCTTCGCGTCGATTCAGCTCCGTTCGCGTCTTTTGTGCGACCTTTCACGCATTGTCGGTGCTTGATGACGGATTGAGAAACTTTTAGAAGTTTTATAAACGGTTCTAATCTGTTATCGAGCCGAATTCACTGTTGTTCCGGTCGGTGCTCCTGTCCGGCGATCCGACCGGGCGGGTCGATGTGATCGGAGATCGATCGACGCGCCGTCATCGAGGACTCAAAAACCACATTACGGGTGCGTCCGAACTGTCCGAGTATGGAACAGCGACGACCACCGGGAACCGAGGAGGGATGGTACGTCCTCCACGATCTCCGATCGATCGACTGGGACGCCTGGCGGAACGCGCCCGAGCGCGAACGCGACCGGGCGATCGAGGAGGGGACGGAGTATCTGCAATCACACGTCGAGGTGACCGACAGTGAGGAAGGTGGCTCGGCCGTCTTCACGGTCGTCGGTCACAAGGCGGATCTCATGATCCTCCATCTGCGACCGACGCTTGGAGAACTCGATCGGGCCGAGCGCCGCTTCGAATCGACGGCCCTCGCTGACTTCACCGAACAGGTTTCCTCGTACGTTTCGGTCACCGAGGTCTCGGGGTACATGCACGAGGAACTCACCGACGGGATCGAGGACATCGAGGACGCGGGGATGCGAAACTACATGCGACAGCGCATCTACCCGGAAATTCCCGACGCCGATCACGTCTGTTTTTACCCGATGGACAAACGCCGCGATCCGGAGTACAACTGGTATGATCTCCCCTTCGAGGAAAGGGCAGAGTACATGTCCGCCCACGGCGATATCGGTCGGAAATACGCCGGAAAAGTCAGCCAGATCATAAGCGGCAGCGTCGGTCTCGACGACCACGAGTGGGGCATAACGCTGTTTGCGGACGATCCGACCGACATCAAACACCTGCTGTATGAGATGCGATTCGATCCGTCTTCCTCGAAGTTCGCCGAGTTCGGCACCTTCTACATCGGCCGACAGTTTTCGCCCGCCGATCTACCGGCTGTCTTCGCCGGTGAGACCGTTCCGACAGACGAGACAGCGCCGGCGGACGCCGAGGCGAAAGACGGGGACCCACATGGTCGAAACGGCCATCCGGGGACCGAAGAAAGCGACTCCGGCGGCCGCCCGGACACCGGTGGCCCGGCCCACGAGGAGATCGACGCCGAACGACTTACGGGCCGATTCGGACAGTTCGGCGTCGACGTCTCCGAGCATCCCGAGGCCGGCTACGGACTCCTGTTTAGCTCGGACGCCGAAGCCGAGGCGTTATCCGAGGCCGTTGAGGGGCTTCGGGAGAACTTCGATCACTACGATACGCACGTGCTGACGGCTGTTCGCGCCGACTCGGGCGAGACGGCTGTCATCTCGCTCTGGCGGAACGAGCGGGCCGCAAACACCGCCTCGGGCTTTCTGGCCGACCTGCCTGGAGTCAGTTCGGGTGTCGGGGCACCGATTGGATCCGGCGACGAGGGGGCGGCGAACGCCGACACTCACGGCACCGACGGCGACGACGACATCCGCGGGGAACTCGAAGACCTCGATATCTACGCCGGCAAACCGCACGGCGAGGACGTCTACGCGTTGGTGCTGTACTCGGAGGCCGACCCCGAGACGTTGCGATCGGAGCTCGGTGACCTTCGAGAGCGGTTCGAACACTACGACACGCACGTCAAATCGGCCGTCTACGCCGACGAACACGGCGGCGATCGGTCCGCGATCGTTTCGATCTGGGAGACGAAAGGGGCCGCCGACACCGCGGGCGGATTCCTCTCGGAGCTTCCGGGAATCGTCGCTCGCGCCGGCGAAGAGAGCGACTTCGGGACGATGGGGATGTTCTACACCGTCCAGCCGGAGCATCGCGACGATTTCGTCGGGACCTTCGAGGAGGTCGGCGAGCTGCTCGAGGAGCTGGACGGCCACCTCGAGACGGATCTCCTGACGAACGAAGCGGACGAAAACGACATGTTCATCGCCAGTCAGTGGCGCGATCGGGAGGCTGCCATGGAGTTTTTCCGCTCGGATGCCTTCCGGGAGACCGTCGAATACGGTCGGGAAGTCCTCGCTGACCGACCCAGACACGTTTTCTTGGCGTAGCTGAGCGATCGATTTCCGGTTCGATCGTCGCTACGTCTCCGGTTCGGCTGTCGATGCGTTTCCGGTTCGGTCGTCGATACGCCTCTGGAGCTTTCGATCCGTCGGCCCTCTTGCGGATCGATGGCATATCACGGCCATATTTACGGTAGCCGGGAGCCCACAGTACGATCTAACAGCATGAGCTCGATCGTCATCGTCGGCGGTGGAATCATCGGCACGAGCATCGCCTGTGCGCTCGGCCATCACCGAGACGTCACGGTACTGGAAAAGAACACGCTCGGCTCCGGCACCACCGCGGCGTCGATGGGACGTCCGGACTGGAGTACGCCACACCCCTTCGAGACCTACCTCCAGCGGAGGGCCTGGAAAACCTACGAGCCGTTGATCGAGGACGGAACGATCGGGTTCGACCGGTGTGGCTTTCTCGTCCCCGCTCACGGCGGTTCGCAACTGGAGGAGCTGCGGGAGAAAGCGACGCGACTGGGAAGCTACGGTCTCGAGTTCGAACTGCTCGAAGGCGATGCGGTCGAACGCCACGGGCTCGATCCCGATGCCGTCTCGGGTGGGCTGTATCTGCCCGATGGCGGATACATGAATCAGCAGGACGCCGTCGAACACTTCGCCGAGACCGCGCGGGCCTCGGGCGCACGGATCGAGACGGGAACGGCGGTAACCGACGTCACGACGGATCACGGCTCGGTTACCGGAGTCGAGACGACCGACGGCCCCCACAGCGCCGAGATCGTGGTGAACGCCGCCGGCCCCTGGGTACCGAAGATAAACCGCTTCGTCGACGTGTCCCTGCCGCTTCGGCACACCCGCGGTCCGATTTTGGTTCTAGAGGAGTCGAGCGACCTGTCGATCCCGTATCTCTCGGGACTCGAGGGAGATTTCTATTTCCGTCCGGAAGGCGATTCGAAGGCGCTCGCCGGCCGCCGCTGGGGTCGCTACGGCGAGGCCGAACGGCTCGACCCGGACGCGGCACTCGAGGTCGAGGCGACGTTCCGACACGACGTCGGGCGGATCGCCGAGACCTACGTCCCCCGGCTCGCGGACGCCTCGGTGATAAACGAGTGGATCGGGCTACGGACGATCACGCCGGATTTCAAACCGATCGTCGGGGAGGTACCGGACGCTCCCGAGGGGTTCCTCGTCGCCTGTGGAATGAGCGGTGCCGGCGTCAGCCTCGCCCCGGTGGTCGGTTCGATTATCGCGGACACCGTCGACGGAACCGATTCCGATCTCCGCCGGATACTCTCTGCCGCGCGGTTCGGCGCTGGGCGGGCGGTTCCCGAGACGGAATGACCGGCCGATCGCCATCGGTCGTTCCCGCGGCCGCCGCCGTCGAGTTAACAGCTGCCGATTCGGTCCGGGAGAAGCTTTACAAGGAACGATCCACCGAGTGGAAGGTTTAACGTGGCCCGACGAATACGGGGTAGGTATGAGTGCCGACACTCCAGTCGTCGTGAAAGCGTACCGGACCCCTCTCGGTAAGGCAGACGGCGTCTTCGCCGACGTCCGCCCCGAGGACCTTTCGATCCCGCTCATCGATCAGATCCTCGAAGAGACGGGGCTGACCGGCGAGGACGTCGACGACCTGAAGTGGGGCTGTGCACAGCAGCGAAGCGAGCAGGGTAACAACATGGCCCGCGTCATCGCGTTGATGTCCGAACTGGGTGAGGACACCCCCGCGGTGACGATCAACCGCTGGTGTGCCTCCTCCGCGGAGGCGGTCATCAACGCGGCCAACGCGATCCGTGCCGGCCAGCGTGAGTGTATCATCGCCGGTGGCGTCGAGTCCATGTCGCGGGTGCCGATGGGTGAGAACAACGAGATCCACCCCGGGCTCAACGACCACCACAACGTCGCAGCGCTACAGATGGGGATGACGGCCGAGACGGTCGCGGAGCGATACGACGTGACCCGGGAAACCCAAGACGAGTACGCCGCCCAGTCCCAACAGCGCGCCGTCGCGGCGACCGAGGAGGGCCGCTTCGACGACGAGATCGTCCCGATCGAGGGCCACGACGAGGACGGCGAAGAGATCACGGTCACCGAAGACGAGGGGCTCAGACCGGGTACGACGGCCGAGAAACTCGCCGAGTTGCCGTCCGTCTTCACATCCGACGGGACGGTGACGGCCGGAAACGCCTCCCAGATGACCGACGGGGCGGCCGCGTTGCTCGTCACTTCCCGGTCGTTCGCCGACGAACACGGACTCGAGGAACTCGCCGAGATCGGCAACAACGCCGTCGCCGGCGTCGAACCCGAAGTCATGGGGATCGGCCCGGTTCCCGCCTGTGAGGAGCTCTTCGAGCGTTCGGACACGGGCGTCGAGGATTACGACCTGATCGAACTCAACGAGGCCTTTGCCTCCCAGTGTGTCTATTGCCGCGACGAGATTGGGTTCGACAACGACATCTACAACGTCAACGGCGGTGCGATCGCCATCGGCCACCCGCTGGGGGCGACCGGCGCGCGCTTGCCCGTCACGTTGATCCACGAGATGCACAAACGCGACGCCGAGCGCGGAATCGCGACCGAGTGTGTCGGCTTCGGGCAGGGTGCGGCGATCGAGTTCGTCGTCGAATGAGCCCGATAGGGTGTGAATAGTTATACCCCGGACGCTTGGGAGATATCATATGCGATCTCGAATCAAGACCGCACTCGGACGGGCGAAGTACGCCGCCATCGGCGCCGCCATCGGCGCGGCCCTCGGTGGTCTGGTGAGTCGAAACGCGGCGAGTACCGGCGGTGCCGTCGGCGCGCTCGTCGGCGCGACGATCGGTGAAACGCGTAGCGGCGCCGAAAGCACCTACACGGAGCTGAAAGAGAAAGTGCGAGGCGAGCCGATATCCGGCGACTGATTTCGCCTACCGATCGGGATAGCGATCCGCCCACGGGCGGGCGCGTTCGAGCGCCGCCGCGACGGCCAGTACGTCCGCCTCGGCGTGCCGGTGGCCGACGACCTGCAGGCCGACCGGGAGTCCGTCGTCCGTAAAGCCGGCGGGGACCGACGCTGCGGGATGCCCCGTGAGGTTGAACACCCACGTCAGCATGGCGTCGGTCGGTACCCCGAGGACGGATTCGCCGTCGATCCGTTCGGGGTAACGGTCGGCCAGGTGCTTGCTGTAGGGCGGGACCGCAAGCGTCGGGGTGACGAGCGCGTCGCGTCCCGAAAGCGCCTCCCGAATCCCGTCATAGGCGGCCGTCCGGGGGACGTTTCGGCCCCGTTCGTCCGCGGTTTCGATCCCGTCGGCGAGCTCGATCGTCGCCCGGGCGGTCGGCTCCAGATCGGCTGTCTCGAAATCGAGGCCGTACTGCTCGGCGATCTGATCCGCGAAGACCCGAAAGAAGGCCCCGACCTGCGTGACGTACGCCATCGAGAGCTCCTCGTAGGGCGGCAGGGAGACGTCGACGGGATCGACCGTCGCCCCCGTGGCCGCGAGATCGTCGACGGCCTCGCCGACCGCCTCCCGAACCTGCGGGTCGACCGGCTGTAGATCCAGGTTCGGGCTATACGCGATCGATAGCTCGTCTGCGGGCCGGTCCGTCGCGGCGACGTAGTCGACGTCGGTTTCGGGAGCGCTATGTGGGTCTCGTTCGTCCGGCCCGGCGAGGACGTCCAGCAGGATGGCGGTCTCTTCGGCCGTGCGCGCCATCGGTCCGCTGACCAGAAACGGCGTGTGGACGCTGAACCCGTCCGCCGGTTCGCGTTCGGGAACGACGCCGAGGGTCGGTTTGAGCCCGATGACGTTACAGCAGGAGGCGGGTACCCGAAGCGAGCCGCCGACGTCCGATCCGGTCGCGAGCCTGACGATTCCAGCCGCGAGCGCCGCCGCGGAGCCCCCCGAGGAGCCGCCGGCCGAGCGTTCGCGATCGAACGGCGTCGGGGTCGCGCCGACGAGGCGGTTCTCCGTTTTGATCGTATGGCCGATCGCCGGCGTGCTCGTCGTCCCGACGATCACGGCGCCGGCCGCCTCCAGCCGCTCGACCGTGATCGAATCGGACGTGGCGACGTTCTCGGCGAGCTGCTCGAGCCCGAGCGTGTGTCGGACGCCCCGCTTTCGGCTCCGGAGATCCTTGATCGCGACCGGGGCGCCACAGAGCGGCCCGGGGTCTTCACCGCGGGCGGCCGTCGTATCGATTTCGCGGGCGCGGTCGCGCGCCTCCCCCTCGATGACGGTGATAAAGGCGTTCAGCTCCGCGTTCGCCTCGATCTGTTCGAGCGACGTCTCGAGGAGTTCGACCGACGAGCGGTCGCCCGAACGGACGTCAGCCGCGAGTTCTCGAACCGACGTCTCCCGTGGTGTACTCATATCGTATGAATTCCTCGGTCGGAAGATAAACCCCGTGGCGGTGTGCGGCTCTCTTCCGAACGGAGGCCGCCCGTTATACGTAATCCTTAATATTTGAGCGCGGATTGGTTAATATATGACCGTCGTCAGCGTCTCGATGCCGGATTCGCTTTTGGAGCGTCTCGACGAGTTCGCCGAGGAACACGGCTACACGGGCCGAAGCGAGGTCGTCCGCGAGGCCTCCCGGAATCTCCTTGATGAGTTCGAGGACAAGAAACTCGAGGGACGGGATCTGATGGGCGTCGTCACCGTCGTCTTCGATCACGAGACGTCGAGCGCCGAAGAGCGGATGATGCACATCCGACACGACCACGAGGAACTCGTCGTCTCGAACGTCCACAACCACGTCGGCGATCACTACTGCATGGAGCTTTTCATTCTGGAGGGGACCCTCGAGGACATCTCGACGTTCGTCGGCAAAATACGGGCGACGAGCGACATCCTCTCGGTCGATTACTCGGTCGTCCCGCTCGACGATTTCGGTGCCGCGCTGGCCGAGTAACCGCTCGCTCCGATTCCGACTCCGTGAGTATGATATCCGCCGGTACGAAAGGGTAGGTATGACGGACCGACAGACCCCTGGCCGGGGGCGGACACCAGAGGCCCGCGCGATCGAACCCGCCGCACCCGAGGAATTCGGGCTCACGCAGGTGTGGTGGGGCGACGGCAAGGGAAAGACGACCGCGACGCTCGGGATGGCGTTTCGGGCGGCGGGCCACGGCTATCGCGTCCATATTTTGCAGTTCATGAAAGGCGGTGCCGACAGCGTCGAGGACGTCCGCGGCGAGTACAACGCCATCGCGGCGCTGCCCGGGATCAGCTACGAGAACCTCGGACACTACGGCTGGCATGCGATGAACGACGGTACGGACGAGCGCGACCACGAGGCCGAGGCGGCCGCAGGGTTCGAACGCGCGCGGGAACTCGTCGCGGCGGCCGCCGGGGCGGACCTCGCGACGCCGTTCGATCCGGACGCGCCGGCCGACGACGGGATGCATATGCTGATCCTCGATGAGATACTCTACGCCGCCGACAGGGGCCTTGTCCATCCCGAGACCGTTCTCGAGTTGATCGAAGAGAAACCCGGCGATCTCGAGCTCGTCCTCTCAGGGAGTCACAGCCGTCCCGAGTATCTCATCGACGCCGCGGATCTCGTCACGAACGTCCGCAAGGAGAAACACCCGATCGACGCCGGCCAGCGCGCGCGGAAGGGTACCGAATACTGATCTGACAGGGGATATCGTCGCCGCCCGCGCCCGTCGACACGGTGTCTCGATAGCCGAGATCCCCCGCCTCCGGACGGCCGTGATCGATTTCACTCCTGGCCGACCATCCGCGATTCGTCCTCCCAGTATTCGGATCGGAGCTCGTACTTCTGGACCTTTCCGGTCGCCGTCTCCGGGAGGTCTTCGACGAACTCGACGCTCGTCGGTGCCTTGTAGCTCGCCAGGTTCTCTTTGGCGAAGGAGATGACACCCTCCTCGGTGAGGTCGGCGTCGGCCCGCTCGACGACGAACGCCTTCGGCGTCTCGCCCCACTCCTCGCTCGGGACGGGGATGACGGCCGCTTTCAGGATCCCCTCGTGGTCATAGAGCGTATCTTCGAGCTCGATCGAGGAGATGTTCTCCCCGCCGGAGATGATGATGTCCTTCTTTCGGTCCTGAATAGATATCATTCCGTCTTCGTCGACCGTCGCGAGATCGCCCGTGTGGAAATACCCCTCGAGGCGGTCGTTGAACGCCGCCTCGGTGCTCTCCGGTTTGTTGAGATATCTGTCCATCACCTGGTTTCCACGGACGACGATCTCACCGATAGTCCGTCCGTCACGCGGGACGTCGTTGCCGTCCTCGTCGACGACGCGGACGTCCGTAGAGAGCACTTCGCTGCCCTGTCTGACCGTCAGTTCCCGTCCGCGTTCGGCATGCCGACGAGGGGAGTTACTGGTCGTGATGAGCGGCGAGGTCTCGGTGAGCCCATAGAGGTGGAGGACGCGCCAGCCGAACTCGTCTTCGATCGTTTCGATCGTCGCCGTCGCCGGGGCGCTGCCGGCGGTCGTGATGCGGACGTCGCGATCGCCGGTCGTCGTGACGTCGTCGTGGTCCTCGTAGTACTGTATGAGGTTGTTCAGCACCGTCGGCGCGCCACACAGGTAGCTGATGTCGTACTTGCGGATACGCTCGAAGGTCCCCTCGGCGTCGAACGTTCGCTGACAGACGTGCGTGCCGCCGGTGCCGGTGATCGCGTAGGTGTGGCCCCAGCCGTTGCAGTGAAACATCGGCAGCGTCCACAGGTAGTTGTCGTCGTCGCGGATCTCCATGTGATGGTTGAGCACCAGCGCGTGCCAGTGTTCGGTTCGGTGGGTACGGACGACGCCTTTCGGATCGCCGGTCGTCCCGGACGTGTAGTTGATCGTGGCGTCGTCGTCCTCGGAGATGTCGGGGCGATCGGGCTCTGCCGTCGGCGCGTCGGTCAGAACTGTCTCGTAGTCGTCCCACTCGCCGTCGATCCGGGCGGCCTCGTAGCCGATGAAGCTCTCTGCGGGAACCGACTCGCGGATCGGTTCGATGTTCGGGGCGTAATCGTAATCGGAGATGACCACGTCGGCGGCACAATCGTTGAGGATGTATTCGAGTTCGCCGGCCGTCAGCCGGTAATTTATCGGGACGAACACCGCACCCAGTTTGTTCGTCGCATACAGCGTTTCGATAAAGTAGTGGGTGTTGGGTGCGAGAAGCGCAACCGCATCTCCCTGTTCGATCCCGCGATCGGTGAGGACGTGTGCTAACCTGTTGACGCGGTCGTTGACCTCCCTGTAGGTGTATTCGGTTCCGTCGTGGGCGATAACACCGGTTACGTCGTCGTAGAGGTCGAGTGCTCGGTCGAGAAAGTCGGTCGTTCGCAGTTCTCGTTTCATGGGTGATGTGGTATGTATACTCGCACCGCTTGATATAAATTATCTTTCGTGCGGATTGGGCGGGGAACGAGATGTCGTGCCGGTGGAGCTTTTTATCAGCGCGTCACATCTACGCTTACATGTCGGAAGACAACGAATCTCACAGCGATACCGTCGAGATCGGAACGGAAGGACACGTCGGCCGGATCACACTCGATCGCCCGGACGCGATGAACACGTTCAGCACGCAGCTCGCGCTCGAACTCGACGAGGCGCTCCGCGCTCACGAGGCCGATCCGGAGGTGCGAGCGATCGTGATCGACGGCGCCGGTCCAGCCTTCTCGGCCGGCATTGACCTCACCGAGTACGACGAACACGACGACGAGGCCGCATACGAGGCGTGGGTCTCGAAGATGGAGGTGCCGTTCTCGACGATCACGGAACTCGGAACGCCCGTGATCGCCGCCGCTCACGGTCACGCCGCAGCCAACGGGTTAGGGCTCGTCGCGGCGTGTGATCTCGCGGTCGCCGCGGCCGATACCCGCTTCGGCGCGACCGCGCCGAAGGTCGGGCTGTTCTGTATGGGGCCGGCCGTCCCGCTTCTCGATGCGGTCGTCCGCAAACGCTGTCTCGAGTTGCTCCTGACCGGCGAGTTGATCGACGCCGAGACCGCTCGCGAGTGGGGGTTAATAAACAGCGTCTCCGAGTCGGGCGGCCACGTCGAGGCGGCCATGGAGTACGCCGAAACGATCGCAGCGAAGAGCCCGACCGCGGTCCAACGTGGCAAGGAAGCGTACTACGAGATGGCTGGCATGGGCTATACGGACGCGCTCGAGTACTCGAACGAACAGTTCGCCTCGCTGTGTGCGACGACGGATGCCGCGGCCGGAATCGAGGCGTTCTTGAAGGGTGAGCCGCTTTCGGCCGACGAGTGGCCGAACCGATAGCGGAGTCGAAATCGGCTCACCTCGGCTCGGTTAGGTTGTCAGGGTATTCGATTAGCTTTCGCGGACTTTCTTTTCGATATCTTCGACGATCTCGGGGTTTCTGAGCGTGCTCGTGTTGCCCAGCTCGTCGTCGTTCGCGATGTCCTCTAGCAGTCGGCGCATGATCTTCCCGGAGCGGGTCTTCGGAAGCTCCGGCGTGAAGATCACTTCTTCGGGCCGTGCGATCGGGCCGATCGCCTCCTCGACGCCGTCGATGATCGCCTGTTTCATCGCCTCGCCCTCCTCGTAACCGTCTTCGAGAATGGCGTAGACGTAGACCGCCTCGCCTTTCATCTCGTGGTCACCGCCGACCGTCGCGGCTTCGGCGACGCCCTCGACGCCGACGACGGCCGATTCGATCTCCATCGTGCCGAGACGGTGTCCGGAGACGTTGATGACGTCGTCGACGCGCCCGAGGATCGTGATGTAGCCGTCCTCGTCGATCTTCGCGCCGTCCTCGGGGAAGTACACCCACTCGTCGGCGTCCGGATCGGAGTACGCCGACCAGTACTCGTCGATGAATCGCTCGTCGTTGCGATACAGCGTCCGAAGCATGCCGGGCCAGGGCCTGTCGACGACGACGTAGCCGGCCTCGCCGGGGGCGACCTCCTCGCCGGCCTCGTCGACGACTTTGGCGCTGATCCCGGGCAGCGGCGGCCCCGCCGAGCCGGGTTTCATCTCGCCGATCGCCGGCAGCGTCGTGATCATCATCCCGCCGGTTTCGGTCTGCCACCACGTATCGACGATCGGACACGCCTCGTTGCCGATGTGTTTGTAGTACCACTTCCAGGCTTTGGGGTTGATCGGCTCGCCGACCGTCCCGAGCAATCGCAGACTCGATAGATCGTGCGCGTCGGGGTACTCAGAGCCCCACTTCATGAACGCGCGGATGGCCGTCGGCGCAGTGTACAGCTGGTTGACCTCGTAGTTTTCGACGATCTCCCAGAGCCGGTCTTTGTCGGGGTAGTCGGGCGTCCCCTCGTACATGACCGTCGTCGTTCCCAACGAGAGCGGACCGTAGACGATGTAGCTGTGGCCCGTGATCCAGCCGATGTCCGCGGCACACCAGTAGGTGTCCTCGGGTTTGACGTCCAACACCGCATGCGAAGTCCAGGAGACGTACGAGAGATAGCCGCCGGTGGTGTGTTTGACGCCCTTCGGCTTGCCCGTCGTCCCCGAGGTGTACATGAGAAACAGCATGTCCTCGGCGTCGCGGACGACCGGCTCGACCGTTTCACCCTCCTGTTCTTCGAGCAGTTCGTCGTAGTCGTGCTGGCCGTCGTCCAGTTCGTGGTCGAGGTCCTCGCCGAGGCGATCGACGACGACGGTCGTCGTCTCGTGATCGACGTCTTCGAGTCCCTCGTTGGCCTTCGAGAGGTGATCGAGCGCGTCACCGCGGCGGTAGTAGCCGTCGCAGGTGAGCAGATACTCCGAGTCCGCCGAGTTCATCCGCGTCGCCAGCGCATCCGCCGAAAAGCCGGCGAACACGACCGAGTGTGGTGCGCCGATGCGAGCGCACGCCAGCATCGCGATCGGCAACTCGGGGATCATCGGCATGTACATGGTGACGACGTCGTCCTCCTCGACGCCGAGATCCCGGAGGACGGCGGCGAACTCGTTGACTTCGCGGTGGAGCTCCTCGTAGGTGAACTCTCGCGTCTCGCCGAGTTCGCCCTCCCACTGGATCGCGAGTTCGTCGCCGCGCTCCGGGAGGTGTCGGTCGAGGCAGTTCGCCGAGGCGTTGAGCTTCCCGTTGGTGAACCACTCGTAGAACGGCTCGTTATCGTCGACGAGCACCTCGTCGTACTTTTCGTCCCACTGGAGGAGGTCGGCGGCTCGCTCCCAGCAGTTGGGCCAGTCGTTTTCGAACTCGTCGTAGATCACCGAGTCGGAGACGTCCGCCTGCTTGACGAACGACTCGGCTGCTCGAAGGCGTCCTGTGCTTCGAGCCGGGCTTTCAGTTGCGTCTTCTCCGGTTCTGACATGCTGGTACAATGATCAATTCCGTGTATAATAATGATTGTGCTCATCCTGATGACTCGTAGCTCGGGATTTTACTGACCCGATCAATGTGATCATTCAGCAGGAGAGATCGGAAGTTGAGTTATCCCTACAGAGATAGATGCGCTCGCGTGTGTGGACAAGTCAAGAAACAATTCTCATTTGAATTTGATTTCCTCTGAGTGGGTAGCCACTCAGGAATGAACAGAAAGAAGCACATTGTTGACTTTCTGATGAGAAATGCCGAGAACTTGACTCCGATTCGAGTGCCCTGAAGACGGTTCGCTCACGAGCGTCCTCGTTTCGATCGAACTTCGAACATTCCCTGAAGGAAGCCGTCTACAGCCATCTCTTGTAGGTTCTAGACAGCGATGATCGCAGTGTCGATGACCTCGTAGAAGAGATCGATCACCGCTTTGTCCACTCAACAACCGAGGCCAACGTACAAAGCTAAGGCAAGTGAACAGTATCTCCTCCGGACAGCCGTGTGAAAATTGCCAATTGAACACCGCAATAAAATACATCCATCAGGAATTTATATTATCGGGTCTTTCGTGAATTTGCATGTCAAGCCTACGCATGAAACGTCACAACAATGGACTGACAGCCGAAGGCCGTGGCCGGACCATGCTGCCGGTCACAACTGATCGACCTACCCGTGAGAACATGTTATCTCTGTTGAAATTTGCCGACACATGAGTCATTTCGAAACGACACTATATAGCACGATTCGACGTTCGGATCTCTCGATTGAATCGGAGTCGAAACCTGCTCGGCGACCGGGTACCGGGAGGTGTTGGGTCCCGTGATCGTCGGCGTTCCGGCCGAGCAGGAGCCGAACGAGACTCGTGTCTCGCTCGTTCCTCCGGTCGCCACCGACCTCATAGAGGAGGGTTTCGACGTCTGCGTTCAGTCGGAGGCCGGCGAGTCCGCCGACTGGTCGGACGCGGATTACCGGGAGATCGGCTGCGACGTCGTCGAGAGTCGTGAGGCAGTGTTCGATCGGGCTGATATCATCACCCACGTCAACGGTCTGGGGGCGACGTCGGACGACGATATGGAGCTGTATCGCGACGGACAGCTAATCATCGGCCTGCTCGGCCCCTACGACCTCGACGAGGAGCTCGACGCCCTCGCAGATCGCGGCGTCAGCGCCTTCGCCCTGGAGTTGATGCCCCGGATCAGCCGGGCACAGAGTATGGACGCGCTCTCGTCGATGTCGAGCATCGGTGGCTACAAATCCACCATCGTTGCAGCCGAGCGCCTGCCGAAGATGTTTCCTCTACAGATGACGGCGGCGGGGACGGTCCAGCCTGCCGAAGTGTTCGTCATCGGGGCTGGCGTCGCCGGGCTGCAAGCCATCGCGACCGCGGAGCGGCTCGGAGCCTCGGTTCGTGGCTACGACATCCGGCTGGAAGTTCGCGAGGAGGTTCAGAGTCTCGGTGCGGACTTCGTCGAACTCGACCTCGAGACCGAGGGTTCAGGTGACGAGGAGGGGTACGCCCGGGAGATGGACGAGGAGTTCCTCCGTCAACAACGCAAGGAGTTGACTCGCGTCGTCGGCGAATCCGATGTCGTCATCACGACGGCGGCGATCCCCGGCAGGCCTGCCCCGGAGTTAGTGACCGAGGAGATGGTCAACGGGAT
>LKMJ01000953.1_pt1 | contig 24378 bp, 34 predicted proteins | sample 643391 | NCBI WGS metagenome assembly LKMJ01 (sample SAMN04112250, study PRJNA286221) | soda lake metagenome | biome: soda lake; feature: Kulunda Steppe; material: water; isolation source: sample PL-Br10 brine of Picturesque Lake | place: Russia: Kulunda steppe | collected 2010-07 | reverse complement strand
CTAATTTTATTACACCCGACCCTGTAGCTACGGCTGGGTATGAACGACAACGAAACCCAACGAATCCAACAGACGAGAGAATACGCGGTATATAGAAACAACGACGTGCAAAACACGCCAGCAGTAGAGCCGGACGAGTGGCTCGTTCAACTGCTCGATAAACGGGTTCGTCCCGTTGTGGATACCGGGGAGAGCCGCCTATACATCCACGTCCCATTTACCGGGCCGAACGAAGCCGACCGGTACAGACTCCGGCTTCGACACCCAGACACCAGCGAGAGCGACATCAGCCCCGCACTCGACGCCGGAGAGTTCGAGAGCTACCTATTCGGCCTGATCCACGGGCTTAACGGTGAAATCGAACACAAGAGCGTCACAACCGAGGAGGACTCGAAGCTATGACGGGGCACCAGATCGCATACGTGCGCTGTGAGGGCGACCGGTGCGACCAGCGGGCACCAATAGACGGCGGGTGCGTCACCGTTGCCGACGCCCGGCGGTTCGCCGAACGGCGCGGGTGGGCGGTGCAGGGGCGGGACTCAAACGCCGACATCTGCCCCCACTGTCTCGACGACTAACCACCGACACTAATTTTATCACACCCGGCCCTGTAGCTACGGTTGGGTATGACCCAACACAACCGAACGATGGCGATTTGCGAGCACCACAGAGAAGGCGTTAATCCGCTGCTGGGATTCGACGCCGCTTTGCCTCCCGCGTGGCGGGTTGCCGAGTGTCCTGTCTGCGGGTACTGGGCCGAGATTAACACAGAGACCGGCGAGGTGCGTGCACCGTGAGCGACCCGTACCCAGAGGCCCGACGCCGAGCACGTCTCGACACCGACAACCACGCCCGCCTGCTCGAAGAGAACCGGGCGGCGTACATCGCCGAACGCATCGACCGGCTCCGCAACGAGATCCGCACGTTGGAAGACGCCGAGCGTATCGTATCCTCCGACGACATCCGGCGAGAGATCCACGACAAGCGGGCAGAGGCGGAACGGCTCGGCTCGCTCCTCGAAGACGAGCGTCCCATCAGGTAGCACAGCGCGGGCAACTCTCCTTTTGCGTAACGTGTCGCACTACCGAGCACCGGCTGTGCTTGTCGAGTAGATCACGCACGCCGACCCCACCGACCACGCCCCGACCGTGGGCGTTGCGTGGATCGCCGAGCACTCCTCGACGTTCTCGAAGCCGGGCCGGATCTTCAGATGAAGCTCACCAGTAGCAACACGTTACGCGAAAGAAGAGGATCACCGAGCGTCTACGTCGTTAGAGCGTGTCCCACTGGTCTATCACGTAGCCGCACGCCCGGCACTCGACTGTCTCGGCGGCTTCGATGTCGTGGTAGTTCTCATGTGTCCTCTCGGCTCTGTCGTAGCCACAGCGGGGGCAGTCACGGGCCTGTATCCACGTCTGGCTTTTGGCGTGCCACCCACCGCGCGGGTCGCTCACAACCTCGGCATCAACGAGGCGGTCGCCGCCCTGTTCTGGGTCTTTGATTGGCAGCGCGTCCCTGTCGAGGAGGTACCGGATCGCCCGGCCACGAGAGAACCAAGTGTTCGCCTCGTTGTGGTCGAGAGACCGGCGTAGCGCGGCGCGTTCGTCGTCTGTTAGCGGCTCGTAGTCGTTCGCGTCTGGGTTCTGTGTGGTCATACCCAGCCGTAGCTACAGAGGCGGGCGACATAAAATTAGTGACGTTGGGGGAGGGCCGAAGCGTTGGGGGTGTGGGGGCACTCGGGGGAGTGTGCGGCTACAGGTCGCAGACTGTGCAGAGGTGGCGGTTTAGGCCGTGGTCGAACAGGTGCACGGTGCGGGCGTCGCATCGACGGCAGAACTGCTTACGCTCGTAGTTCGATCCCCGACCGCGTGGCGGGCGGTGGTTGAACGGCACGTACATCAGTGATCGACCTCGTTGTGGGGGGTTCGTGGGCCGTCGTATGGGTTCGATTGGCACCAGTTGCGGAGGTCTCCGCCGGTTATCTCTCCCATAGCAGCCCCGCACTCTCCGACAGTTCCCCAGAGTTCGCCGATAGCGTCCCACTCGAACCGGTTGGCTTCGACGGCTGGGGCGACGTAGTACGTAACTCTCGACTCCGACGATTGCACGGCTTCCCAGACGACTATACGGGCGCGTGGGTTCCCTCGTCGGCCACTGTGAAACTGTGAGTGTTCGACAACGTACCGGTCTCCGACCTTCCGGTATTCGGCGTTCCGGTGGCGGTTCATGTCCTCCCAGAAGTCCTGAATCCGGGGGTTGTCTGTGGTCTCTTCCGCTCGTACCCGCTCAGGCGGGCGGTTTGGTTCTGGGTTCATACCCACCTGTCGCTACAGGTCGGGGTGTAATAAAATTAACGTCGGGGTGGTTATCTCACTGTTCGGCGGCGTGTGCCGACGTGTGGCCGGTTTGGTGGGTTGATTATCAGGTCGCCCCGGACTTGCCACCCCGCCATCTCGACAGCATCGTGTGTGCGCGTTTTGCTCCCCCGTGGGGTGCTGAATCGGATCTTAACGGTCTGCTCGTCGGCGTCCACTTCGAGCACGTCGCAGCGGTATGGCATCCCAACGTCGGGCCGGATCGCCAGAGTATCGCCCCGTGATAGGGTGGCTAAGAGCCGCTGGGTCGTTGTGCTCATAGTTCCCCCTCTTCCGGTTCGACTCCGAGATAGTCGAGTACCGATTCGTAATCCTCCCGAAGCACGAAACCGTGGGGTAGTTCGTGGGTCAGGTCACGGATACGGGCGACTCGATTCTCAAAATGAGAGTCGGCAAAGCCCGCGACGTAATCGGTCAGCTTACCATCAACGACAGCCCCGGCGGGCGTGTGGTGGGCGCGGTTTAGCTCGTCCATGTACCGGGAGAAATCACCTTCCCACTGTCCAGATTCACCTATCAGGTCGTCGGCGTATATGTGCACCATACGCACCCACTGATGGCCGGGGTCATCAAAATCAACCTGTTTGCCGAGTTCTTCTCGGATGTCTTCGACGCCGATAAGCTCGGTTGCTGGTTGTGTTGTGAAAACCCGCCACATATCGCTACTCGGCTCCCAACGGCACCAAACGCCGCCGTAGTGCTCTGGTGTTGCGTCCCCGTGGTTGCTGTACTCTGTCTGCGGCCCGCTCGCGTTGTATGCTTCGATCAGCATAGACCGCGTTATCGGTTCTTCTGGGTGCTCCGGTAGCACGTCTTCGGGTGTTAGGTTCGTTGTCATACCCAGATAGGCAGACACAGTACGGTGTAATAAAATTAGCGTCGGTTTATCTCTCTACTCTTCGGCAGCTTTGGGGTCGTAGTAGTCGAGCACTTCTGCGGTGTCTGCCGCCTTCTCACCGGCAAGCTTCGCCCGCATAGCCTTCTCTTGCAGTTCTTCGACCATATCTGGCTCCAGTTCGATAACTTCCTCGTAGACCAAATGATCGACCTCGTACCCCATCATACCGGTGGTCGCGTTCCCGACGTGCTCGGCGAGGAATATCTTTTTGTTTGCATTCGTGGGGATGTTGAAATGTGGAGCAACAGCGAGTATGGCCTGTTCTTTCGTGTATCCGTACCCGTAGCCATCAACACAGTGGGCCAACCAGTCGGTGTTGGTGTGGCTGTCGTCAATTTCCACCTTTTCGCTCTCGTCTGGGTTTGATTCAGTGGGATTTGTGTCGCTCATAGATCCTCCGGGTTGTATTCACCGTCGTAACCGTCCAACGCCCCCCTATCCCACGCCTCGACTAACTCTTCGTAAAGGTACACCGAAGAGAATAATTCGGCTTCTGCTGGTTCGTCCTCTTCGCACCCGTCGTGGATCGCTGCAACCTCTCGACTGTCGGTGTACGTCCCGTGTCCATTATCCATGTACCCCGCCATACAGCGGAGCGTGGGGGCGATAGTGTTGGCCCACCGTGCGGATTCTTTGACGTGCGAGAGTGTGTGTTCGGCGTCGTCCGGCACCGTCTCGTCGGCCCAGCCAGACGTTCGTTCGTGTCCCATTCGGTACGCTTCTTCTTTGGCGTAGTACGGCTTGACAACCGCAATTTCGCCGGGTTTCTGGTTTGACATACCCACCTCAACAGTTGTGGGTGGGTGTGATAAAATTAACGTCGTGTGTTCGGCTACTGGTCTTTCAGGATGTAGGCTGTTGTTCGGCCAACCGGGTTGTACGTCCAGCCGAGATCCTGTACTTTGTTTCGCAACTCAACTCTCGACTCCTGTGGATATTCGACGTATTCAATGACGTACCGCTCTCCCCCGATACCCGCTTGCTCCTCCCATTCGATACCGTCTACAGTCTCCAATAGTGCCCGGATCTTTTGTGGCATACGCACGCGAAGATACATTAGGTAGTGTGTTAAAACTGCCTACTTTCGGGGGTACAACTGACCGCGTGGGTCAGACCAGTTTTCGGACATAGCCCCCGGAGACAGGCGGTAGTGCTGCCGGGGCTGTAGGCCACCTTTACTCGGCTCTTTGTGAGAGGGTTCGATCAGGCCCAACTGTTTCAGTTCCCAGACCGTCGAACGCACGCTATCGTATGATGGCGCGTCGTACCCCTTTCCGTCACAGTGCTCGGCATAAGTACGCCGCAATTCGGTCACGTAAGCAGTCCCATTCGTGTTCAGATAGTCTCTGATATGCTCAGAGAGGCTCAAATCCCGCTTTGGCATACTCGGTCATACACAGCACCACGACTTTTGTGTTTGGGTGTGAACTTGTTTGTATGTCTGGCAAGACCAGAGTGAACGAATTTGACCAGAGTGTTTGTGAGGGATGCCCTCACCGGGTGTCTGGTGACAAAGACACAGGAAACGGTGTTGTAGACCGGCTGGCTTCCGCTCAAACCCGTGGTTTGGAGGCTGCAAAAGGGGAAGCACAGTACAAATGTGGGCTATGCGGGTGCCCATTATTCAATTTGGAGTTGACAGGGCTTGCTCCAGCGGCTTGTCCACGAATACACGGTCACGGGGGGACGCTATGAAGCTCAACGACGACGGCACGGTCACTGTTGACGGCCCGTTCGATGTTGTGTCTATGAACAGACCGCTGACTATGGGGGCGAGAGACGACCTCGAAGATTCCGGCGTCGTTGCGGAACTCACAGCAGGAGAGATCGAAGACCCACCGCTGGGTGTCGGTGATGACACCGTGGTCGGTCTCAGAGTCGAACAACGCCCACCGCAGCGGGTTTTGCGGGACAGAGAGTTGGTGGTGCAAAACGACGAGCCTGTCGAGATTTGGGCACAGGCGGAAGGACAAGAGCGGGTTCTCATTTTCCCGACCGAGGCGGTGCATACCAGAGACGGTGATATGAACGTCTCGCCCGAAGAGGCAGCGGATTTTGTTCGGAAAGAAGACCGTTGGCGTCCTGTTGAGGTTCCCGAAGACTCACCGTTCGGGCCGGTCGAAGAGGTCACGCTAACACCAGAACAGATCCGAAACATAGCCCGGTCGTTCTACCAAGAAAATTCGGTTGTCGGTGGGTGGTCTGCGGTCTCTCCCCAAGATTGGGACGATGAGAGAACGGGGACTCTAAACGAAGAGACTATCGCAGAGTGGGCGTCCCCAGACCGGGGAGGCAGGATCTACGTCACCCTCGCTATGCGAACAAAAGACTCTGACGGCGAAAGCCTCGAAGAGCCTATGCTCAGTTGCGAGACGGCGACGACAGGCGACATAAATTTCAGCGGGGGGCCGACAGTGATCCGAGAGACCGACATCGACGTGGCATTAGAGTCTGTCTTACAATGGCTCGAAAACCGACAGGCTACGACCGATTACCCCACGTTCTCTATGGAGATGGGCAACGGAACACTCAAACCCATGATCGACGCAGCGACCCGGCTGTGTGGTGGGGGTTATGGTGTTATCGTAGCCAACAGCGACGGGGTAACCATTGTTCGGGCCGGTGGAATATCGAGTTCTAAACTCGAAATCCCGTCGTCGGTGATGGAATCCTACGACCTGACAGTTGCGGGTAGGGCGGCCTTTTCGCTCGGGGATCTTTGGGAGAGTGTCAAAGGTTTCAACTTCGGCAACACAATCAGCATTTCGTCAGACGGTCAGGAAAAGGAGTTGTCTTTCACAGGCGGGAGCACAGACCTCTACCATCTCGCGTCTGCCGTCTCGTCTTTCCCAGACGTTCCAAGCGGGGCTGCACAGTCCATAATCGACGGCCAGCAGTTCGAGCGTGTGGTTCAAGCCGCCGACAAGATCAACGGTGACTCACCGGCAGCGGTGGGGATTGTCAACGGCGAGTCGTTTCTGTCTGTCATCACCGACGAAAACTCGTCGTTTCAGGGCGACTTTCGGGGGCGTTCCCCCGTGGGTGAAGCGGTCACAGCAACAAGTCTTGACCGTTTGAGGGAGCTACAGAAGGCGTTTGCCCGCCCATCTCGAAATGACGTAACCCTCAACGTGGTCAACGAAGGGTCAATCATTCTCAACTACCCACAGAGCAGTAACGGTGAGGCTCGGGTGACTGTCCAAATCACCCCCTCGAACCTCGACCGCCTCGAAGACCTGAAAACAACACCACCGTCAGAAACAACCGGCATCCCCAGCGATGAGTCCGACGAAGACCCCGGACTCGACGACGTACCCGAAGGTTTCGGTCGGACTATCGAAGATACGTTCGCCGACGAGGTTATCGAAAAGGCCGACGACATTGAAGAGGAAATCGTGGACGAAGACGGCGAATCCGTGGAAAGGGGGGTGTTCATCGACCTACCAGAAGGTCAGCAAGAGGGGCAGTGGGATCTTGCACTGATCGCACACCCAGACGAGCCATACGGAGAACGTGTTGAAGTGCAGCGTTTGAGTCCGTTCGTCCGTCGAAACGAGACGTTAGATCCCGGCGAAGAGACGGTCGAAAAGTTGGAGAAAGAGTACCGTCAGGGTAGTCTTTGGATGTTCGAGGACGGTGACGTGTTCGCACTCGCGGCCATAGAAGAGGGCGTCAGACAGCCAACCAGAGTCGTCGCGTCTACTCTCGACCCCGGACATAACCTACTCAAGAGCCGCACACAGACAGACAGTGGAGCATCTACCGTCATCCCCGAAGACGGGTGGGTCGGCGTCAGCCCCGACCAACTGTTGACAGACGTTGAGCGGGGTGATATGCAAAGCGGGTGGTCAACTTCACCTGTCCAAGACACGACGCCGAGCACGTTCCATGTCGGGTGGGACGGGGATAAGAAGTACCACTACCGAGAACTACGTTCATCGTCGTATTTCATCTACAGATACGATGAGGACACAGGCGAGTTCTCCGGTCTCGGGTCAGGAAACGACCCGTTCAAAGAACACTTCGCGGCTGTGAACATCACACCGCCGGGAGACGAGCCAATCGGCCTCGATCAAGACACAGAGAGTGGGCCGGAACCGCCAGAAGTGCTGTACGCCTCAGACTTTAGGGACGAATACGACCTCAACCCGTTCCTTCGGTCGGGTGACGACGTGTCGGATCTGATCGGCGAAGAAATCCTCATCCGAAGTAGCGGTTTTGTCCATGAGACAGTTGCCGAAGGCGAGTTGCGGGAGGGAACCGGGTTTTACGTCCCCGAAAGGGTCTCCCCAGACAGCCAGTATTACATCCCGGCGACCGGGAAGCAGGATGAAAACACATTCGAGTTGGTCGGTATCAAGAAAGACGAGACAGAGGCAGAGCCGGAGCCAGAGGTTCCAGAAGAGCCGGAACTCGAAGAACCCGAAGAAGAAGACGGCGAAGACATCGAGGTCGATATAGAAGTCAGAAAAGGAATCCTAACGAAAGTCAGGGCTGCTACAAAACCGCGTATCCGTGAGGGGAGCGACCCGAATAACGTCCGTGAGGCACTAACAGACCGAATCCTCGAAGACTTCACCGAAAAAGAGGCTGTCCGGTTCTTGAACCAGAGAGATCCGGTTGCGAAGGCGGTTTTGGTGGGAGGTCGGCTCGTTGAATCGGATGGGCCGATAGACTCTGTGCACGTCGAAGAGCCAAACACCTTCCGAGACTTTGAGTGGCTTGTCGAGTTCCCCGAAACCGACCAAAACCCCACCGCAGAAGAGATCAAACAGGCTTTCCCGTCGCTGAATATGCCGCAGGCCCAAGAGTTGACAGACTACCTACGAACACCCGAAGACCTACTCAACTTCACGTCTGACGGGTTACAAGAGGTGAGCGGGATCGCTGAAGGGACAGTTTCGGGGATAACAGGCGGCCCTACACTGATCGGTGGCGAGACGTTCGGTGAGTTCGGCGTCGAAGCCGAGACAGAGCCGGTCGAGCAGGACTTCGAGGTTCCAATCACAGAGATTCTACGTGGTCGGCGAATCGGGGAGTGGGACTCGATAATCGCGGATTCAGACGGTTCGGTCGAGATGTTACTGCTCGATGAAGACCGAACAACGGGTCTGTATATCAACGACATCCGCGAAATGTTGGACGATCAGGACTTGTTCGAGGCGTTCGGTTTGGTTTTCAACGACCCAATCCCCGACGACGCCAGCCCAGCTTTCGACGACATTCCAAACAACAACGACGCCGACGACTATGCGAGAATCGGCGAAAGCAGATTCACGCCGAAATTCATTCTCGAAACAATCCGAGAAAACAGCCCACAAGATGTGAGAGATATGATGGAACCGGAACCGGAACCGGAACCGGAGCCAGAACCGGAAGATGGTGTGGTTGACCGGGAAGTGCGAAACCGATTACGGGAGGTGGTCAAAGGTGCGCGAGAGACGCTTGACAACGCCGCAGAGTTGGTGGAGAGTGGCGAAATCCGGCGTGAGGGGCGTATCAACAACCTCGATAACGCTCTCGACCAGCTATCCGAGTTTAACATCAATGTTGGGAGTATGGACGCCGATATGGTGTTAATGGTTCTTGACGACATCGAAGATCAGACCGAAAGGGTGCAAGAACTGGTCGATAACCCAGATATGCAGGGGGATCGGGGCACACAGCGGGATATGACCCCGTTTGACGATGATTTAGAGGGCGAACCAGTTGACGACTCCCCCGAAGAGCGTGACGACCCGGACTCGGATAGTGGCGACCCCGGAGAAGACTTCAACGCGCTCGAAATACAGCGTGTTGTGGATCAGGCCATTGAAGGGGCCGAGTCGTCTGCGGTGGTTATCGGTGACGACCTTCAGCGGATTAGGTTGGAGCCTTCAGACACCAACCCGACGTTGGAGTTGACAGAGACAATCCCAGCAGCAGACACGGTTGCTCAAACAATCACCAACGCAGTCGAGTTATGGGACGAACTCGCCGACACCTCACCCGTAGACGTTGGTAGTATCAACCGCGTAAGGCGTGAAATCCGTGAGGGTACTGGTATCGAAATCCCGCCACTCCCACCAGACATGGATGTAGGCGAACCGGAAGACGAAGAGCCAGAACCCGACGTTGAATCAGACGCGGAAACGGCAGAAGAGGTGCTGCAAGAGCTATCGGGTGTTCTATCGGGTATGGGACTACCAGCGGGGATCTCACCCCCGGTAGACATCCGTGTAGACGAGGAGATGGGCACAATCGAAGCCCGGCCCGAAGTAACCCCACAGTGGGTTGATATTCTCGAAAAAGACCCACAGGCACTCAGAGGCGAAATGTCTGACATCTCCGGGTTCATCGGAGATTACGTCGAGCGGTTGGTTGATTGGGTGAACTTTGATAAAATCGACACCGAGGCAGTGAACGCCCGGCGTCGAGAATTGAATCGGAAGTACAACGCTGAAATCCCGCTCCTGAAAACTGGTGGCGTCGGTGCCGAAGACGACGCCCCAGAAACAGACGGTAGCCCAGACCCAGAACCGGAAGACGAGATCACGCAACTCACGATAAAAGCCGGTGAAGGGGTTTACGGGGTTGTCGAACAGGTATCGGAGGCTGTCGAGGATGAAGTAAACCGTCAGACAGAGGCGGCTTTGGGTGGCGCAGAACAATTCGATAACGGAACGACTGTCGGTAATGCGTTTATCAGCGCAGACGGTGACGAAATAGCAGTCCGTGTCTCAGAGGGTGAGCGAATCCTCGACGCGAGACGCCGACAAGAAGATATTGAAGATCGTTCCCCAGACTTCGACCTCGACCAACCGCTCACAGCAGAAATAGTCCAACGGGCTTTCCCCAGACTGTTCGACAGTCAGGGGAGCGTCATCGCCCCGAACTACGACACGTTGCGTGATATGATCGAGTCCCCAGTGAGCGAGTACAGGAAGATACGCGGTATCGGGGATGGGTCTATTCGAGCGATAACAGATGTTGAACCTGTTGACGACTCGAAGTCAATTATATCGCAGAGAACCCGACCGTTGGGTATCGAAGAACAGACACCAGACGACAGCCCTGTCCCAGACGTTCGGCCTGACGAAACCCCACAACCACCGGCAGACCCCGGTTCGAGTCCTGTGCAAACGGTTGTTGACGTTTCACCCACAGCCCCACGCGGGGACAGGTGGGTAGCTCAACAGATCCAACAGGGGAACCGAGTCATCCCGAACCAGTACACAGACACCGCGATAATCGAAATCGTGTTCCCAGAGCGGATCGCCACCGAGGTCAGTAACATCGTGTCCCAACACGATATTGCGATGGGTGCGCGGAGAGCAATGGTAATCAACCCATCATTCAGAGACAGACAACCAGAGATAGCAGCCAGCTTGAAAGCCATGCAGTTCTTGTTGGACAACCCGAGAGACCCGAACACAAGCGGATACGACATCGAGCAGATTCTCAACAGACTCCGAGATAGACCGGTCGTCGTCACCGTCTCGCCAGTAGTGCGAACAACAATTAGATTCGAGTAACTACCCAAACACAATGATTCAACCAAACGAACGCCCCGTAAGCGAAATGCGGCAAATGGTCGCCGGTTTAGACATCGAAATGAGCAGTGAAATGACAGAGGCGATGGCTGACGCCGGTCGTGAGTACATCAACAAAATGCGAGAGAGCGGGAACGTAGTCATGCAGAACCCCTACGGAGAGCCAATCGCAGAGATAATCGCTCCCAGAGGGTTCAAAGACGAGATAGAGCCGATTTTTGACGAGTGGGACTTGAACCCCAGCGGGCATGGGGTACACGCGCAAGCACCCTCGTTTTCAGACGACAAGCCCGAGGTGTCCAAAGGTCTGACAGCGTGGCAATTCCTACTCACAGACGACGACGGCGAAGAGATTGATTCCTGTGGGTACGATCTCGAACAGATCATCCAAGAGTGTGAAGATATGGACGAGCCGTTTCTTTACACCAAAGCACCACGGTTCCGCTGCTCACTGCCCGTCGAATAGATAACCACCCTCTTCTAAGTGTTCGGGAACCTCGCCGGGTTCGTATCCGACAGTCTGGCAGTACCGTTCGATATACTCAGTCAATTCAACAATAGTCTCTTCATCAGGCGAATCGGATGTGATCTGGTCGCGGATCAACCGGGCGTATATTGAGCACATAGAGTTTGTGTGCTGTTTATCTGCCATACCGTACACTCGCGGTGAAAGGAAAAAAGGAGTTGGGTATGCCAACTATGTCAACACCAACTCAGCGGTGTCATGAAGAAGCTACCGGGGGGACTCGAAACTATCCTACCGTTCCTGCGAAGCCTTGACAGCAGCGGCGGCTGCTGGGATAGGCTTGCCGTCAACAACAACGGTGCCAGTTGCTCCACGCTGACCTTCGCTGCCGGTAAGCTGGAACTGTTGGAGGTGTTCGGGGGTCTCGCCTGCCTTGAACGAGGCACGTTTGATAATCATGTTGCCGGGGCTGAACGGGCTGGACGTGATCGAGAGGTTCGGGTTCGACATGACCTCTTCGATTGGAATAGGTACTTTAACCATTGCATCCGTTTCTTGGGAGGCAGTTGGTATAAAAACTGTTAGGAAATAATTTCTACTCGTCGCCCTCGAACGACACGTCACCAACAACAGAAACGTGCGGTTCGCCGTCTTCCCCAGAGTACAGAACGACACCACCAAGCCCCACAGAGAAGGTGTCGCCGTCGAACGACTGCATTTCGAGGCGTCCCAGACCAGCATCAACCAACTCGTCGTCAACCCTGTACGTCGTTTTACCCTCTTTGTCCGATTCTATCAGGTGGGGTATTTTGTCGGTGAAATAGTACCGTATCTTCCGGTCGGAATTTCGCAACTCTTCGTCACCGTCTGGGTCAAACACAGCCGAAGCCACGTCTGATGTGGTCGAATCTGGGTGGGTTGCGAGATACAACAGCGCGGCGGCGGTGTGGTCGTCGCTCATACAGCGTGTTTGTTGATTAGAGCTTCAAGATCACCGACCCGGACACCATTATCATCAGCGACCAAGTGGGCAGGAACGTCTGGGACGGAATCTAATTCTTGTAGCATAGCCTGACCGGTCTGTGACCCGACCGTTACGACCTCAACGTCACCTTCCATGATAGGGTTTGACAGATATTTCGCGGCGATGTCGGACGATTCGGAATCCTCCATCATCATCAGAACGTCGGTTTGATCGGCGTCTTCGGTGTCATCAGGCATGGGTTTCACAGACCCGCCACCACCAGCGAGACCGGCCTCTTTCGCAGCCGTCCACATCTCACCACACGAACTGGCGTCGTTGCCCTCTTTTCGACAGTCACCGAAAAACGAATTGTAGTCGGATAGATCCCACCCACGCTCCGCGATTTGGGCCGCGCTCAAAAACTCCCCATACTCGCCGTCCCCAGACCCGCTACCACCGAGGCTTTGCTGTATCGCCTCTTTAGCGGCCTTTTCGACACGCTCCCGAATATCGTTTCTATCGGGCATTATTCACCACCCACACTGGTCGCCAGCCTCAACCCACGCCTGCTCAATTGAATCAGTAAGACCATCGCCCCCGTCGATAAGCTGTTTTGACCGGACAACCACCCAGCGACGAACTTTGTCCATCTCCATACAATCTGGGGCGGTGAGTTCGTCAGGCGTCTCTTTCGGATCTGGGGGCTGTTCGAGTCCGACAATACGCGACAAATTCTCTAATAGCCCAGAGTCAGTGCACTCTTCGAGAGCGACATCCATCGCGGCGTCTGTGGCGATTGAGCAACTGTCTGCGTCTGATATGTCGTCCATGTCAAACAAGAGAACCGCATACGGTGTTAATCTTACCCACCTTACTCTTCGCGCAGTGTGGGGTATGTGTGGGCCAACAACTGATCTTGGTGGATAAGATGTTCGGACTCTCCGAACACACTCAACCACATTGTGAGTCCGGGGTTTCGACGACTGAACATACGACGCTCGTCGGGGTCGAGAGGCGCGTAGAAACCCATCAACTCCGACAGCATCTCCTGAAAACGCCCACCCTCCACGCGGGATAGAAGGTTGCGAACAACCTCTTTAGCCGGGACTTCATGTGGGAAGTCGATGTTATCCCTGATCTCGGCGTTCTGATAGCCTATCTCTCTGGCGAGTCCCCGAGACAGTTCAAACACTTCCATATCCAACACCTCTTGAAATTCTTGCGGCGTCCAGTTCCGATAACTCCGCCGCCGGGTCGCCATATCAGACACGATGTCCCGGTCGCGTGGTGCACTACCCCGTTCACGGCTGAATAGGGGTGGGTCAGTGGCTCCACCCCGACCGTCTTCACCACCACCGAGATTGTCGCGGGCCATTTGACGCCACTTTTCTTGAGGGTTGAACCCAACAGCCTCGTCGTAGACAGTAATCCACTCGACTACATCCGGGTTCCGCCGAGTGAACAACTCCATCTCGTCGTTGTCGAGCCTGTTGAACATACGGCTTGCGGGTTCGAGGGAATCGACCAACCTACCAGATTCGATGTACCGCATAACACTCACGGCGGTTTTTTCTGTGCCCATCTCACCCGCTTCAGTCCCCACAGAAGCGATGAGGCGGGGCACCATATCGGGCGAGAAACCACGGTACGAGTGGGGGCCTGATGTGAACTCATGCGGGGGCATCGGATCAACACCAGAGTAAGGGTCTTGTGAAAGGTTTTTAACAGCCTTCTCCGCCATATCGCAAGCTGGGTCTTCCCTGTCAGAACACAACTCTTCGATCTCCCGCTCCAATTCATCTAACAGGTCTTCGTCGCTTTTCATACGAACAGTTACGACGGGGCCATGTTAAATTCTGCCTGCATAACCTCTTTGAGAACAGATAGGTCTTCGAGTTGTTCACGAACATCGTCAACCGAGGCTGCGTCGTCAACAGACTGCTTGAAACGTCCATACTCTGCGAGTGCCTGTGGCCGCTTTTCTGACGAGATATTCTTAATCCCCTCAAGCAACTTCACGCACATATCACAGTCCTCGTCTTCGGCAAGCGCGTCTATGGACGCGGAGAACTCGTCTTCTCCCTTCTCCACAACTCTCTGTGTGTCTCGTCGTGGTTCCGGCTCCGGCTCCGGTCTCGGTGCAGTAGCGGCACTCTGACTGAGCACAGATCCACCTTGCTCCCCAACCTCACGTTTAGCCCTGATAACATCCAGTTCCATCTCTTTCTGACGCTCCATTGCTTTGAGTTGCATCCGCTCACTGATCGTGGCTCTGGCAAGCGGGGCCACCGCAGGGATAACAGCCGAAGCGAGTTGTACTTGCTGTCGGTTCATACCACCCGTTTGTGGTGCGAGTGGTTTATAGACTGCCCCACACAGACCGGGAAACGACTTTATGCGGAGGTTACATACCCAGAAGTATGTCAGATGATTCTTCGACCGGCGATGATAACAGCGGCGATCCGCGAATAGAGCGTGTTAGTGGTGAAACAGACCGACCAGCCCCGTCTATTCAACGGTCGGGTGATGAACTTGGGGCTGCTGGGGAGACAATGGCGACCGGGCTTTCGTCAGCCCTCGACAACGACGCCCCGCTCGAACAGCGTAAAAGCGGGGTTATGCAGCTTGGATCACTCGTCAGCGGTATCGTGAACGGAGTTATGGAACACAAAGAGCGAAAGCAACGCCTCGAAGAGAAACGTGCGAAAGAAGCCCAACTCGAACCGGTGGAAGACAAGCCTTCGTGTGAGTGCGGGTTCACTTTCTCACGATTACCGCAAAATGCGTCTCGTATCTCCTGCCCACATTGCGGGCGGGAGTACGAGGTGAAGTAGTTAAGCCGTCTGCTTCAGCTTCGGGCCGTACTGCTTGTAGTATTCTTGGTACGTTCGCACACGCTCTTCTGAGTGCTGACCAACCCACCGACCGTTATCAATGAAATCGACGATGGTGGCTTCGTCAGTCCCCGGACGGAGCGCACGGCCAACCTTTTGAATCGAGCCGATACTGGTTTTCAGCCCACCAGCCATCACAACAGAACGAAGTTCGGGAACGTCGAAACCCTCACCCAACAGGGTAGAAATGAGCAAATCCCGTTCACCATCTCGGAACGATTCGATAACTTCGTCCCGGTCTTTGGAGTCCGACGAAACGAACTTCGCACCGTCGATCAGACCCTCAAGACGCTCCCCGTGGTTGATTCGTTCTACGTGGATGTAGCACGGCTTTGGAAGCCTCCCAACCTCATCAGCTATCATCGAGTTCCGGCCATCGTTCTCAACAATCTCACCCTTATACTCATCCTGCCACTGGCGGTATGTTCCGCGACTCTTCGGCGGTTTGAGTATCTTCCAGTTGGGCTTTGCGAGGTAGCCTTCTTCGATAAGACCTTCGGGGCGGATGTCTGCGATCATCTCACCCGTACCACCAATCACTTTGAGAGTGGCGTTATCCTCCCGCTCTGGCGTGGCCGAAAACCCGTACCTGTACGTCGCATTAACGTTCAACGCAACGTCGCTGAACGTGTCAGCACCGACCCTGTGGCACTCGTCACACACCATAACGTCGTGGTCAGTTCGCACGTCGTCTCGGATCTGACCGTTCTCGTAGACGCTCTGATACAGCGACACCATGAAATCTCCGTTCTCACGCTCACCACCATAACATTTGGCAACGTCGAGTCCCAGCAGATCCCGCATTTGCCCGACCCACTGATCGGCAATCTCTTGACGGTGACACAGCACCATAGCCGGGCGTTTGAGTTCGTGGATGAGGCGAAGCCCTATGAGTGTCTTCCCCGAACCCGTTGGCATTGAGATGATACCCGAACCGTGACGCATTGCGTCTTCTACAGCGTTGTTTTGGTAGTCACGCAAGACCATCTCGGTATCCCACGCGACGGTGTGTGAACCCCGACCGGGATTCACAACACCTTCCACATCGTATGACACGCCGAAGGCGTCGAGGACTCCCCTCACACGGGAGAGGCACCCGATAGGGAAGTAAAATGAACCACTGCTCGATTCGCGGAACAGGTGTTCTTTACCGTCCCACTCCCCAGCCTTCCATGCGTCTGTCCATTCGGCGTTCTCGACCTCGTAACTCAACTCTTCGTCCACGGCCCGCTCTACCTCGGTTGGGAGGTCGCCGTTGACGAATATGTACGGTGCTTTATCCCATTTGGATAGCGTGAGCATACTAAATCACCACGTAATCCCGTCTTGGTCGTCGTTGACCTTGCTGGTGCTCTTCTCGACCGAAGGAGCGTCGGGGTCTCCTTCCTCGTCTTCTGGGAGGTTGTCGAACATATCGCTGGCTTTCTTCGTGGTAGCCTCGTCGGAGGATACTGACTGGTCGGCAGACCGGATGCCGAGAGCACGCTTAACGACGCGCTTCACAGCACGCGATTCAGCGACGCCCGAAACGTAGTCAGGCTCACGAACCTGCCGAGACGCCGTGTCTGCGCCCTGAATAGCGGTGTACTCACCTGAAAAGTCACCATCTGGTATGACCAGAGTAGATTCGACCATACAGTAGATGATACCGTCATCTACCCCGTGAGCGGCGAGACGGCTTTTCAGGGACGACATACCGACCTGACGGGCCAACTCCTCATGCCCTTCGCGGTCGAGATCCCACTGAACCGAATCCCCGAACTCCATGCGATACCAACACTGCTCAGGTACATCGACGCCATCGGGATACAACCAACCCTTCTGCTCCTGCATGGTCTACACCTCCTGCTGCAACCACTCTTCGGGGTTGTCGTCTCCCGCTATGTGGGTGCTGGCGACGTGTCCGTACATCTCCGCCTCCGACCCACAGTTGTAGTAGCAACCTTCGTGTGGACACTCTAACTGCCCTGTATCAGAGTTGCGGAGGCGTGCCATCAGATCGCCCTCCCCACCATCATCGCCGTCTGTTTCTGTTTGGGGTGCCTCTGAATCACCAGACAGACGGTCGATTGCGGCTGAAATGACCGAATCGGGCGCGTGGATAGCTGTGTTCTCTTTGACGACTTCGACAGACAACTCCGAAGCGTCCATACCCACGATTTCGATGTACTGCTCGATTTTCTCGGTGACTTCATCAACTTGAGAAGGTTTTGAGTCATCACCGCCATCGTCACCCTCATCCTCATCAGCAGGGTCTTCAAATGGCCCCAAACCGTCCTCGTCAAAGGTGTACTCGTCGCCCTCGTCACCCTCTTCGGCCCCCGAATCTTCCACTGACTCAGAGACAGACCCCTGATCCTCGTCGGGCGTGTCCTCGGGAACCTCAACGATACCCGCAACACCAACGTCGATGTACTTGGTCACGTTACCGTCCTTGCGGGATGTGTTGACGGAGTTTACGTTGCCGATGATAATGACATCGCGTCCACGCATGGCGTCACCGATGAAGTTGGTCTGGCCGTCAGGCGTATCGAAGTTGGCGTGTGCATCCCGGCACAGAGCCTCAAAGTCCTCCACGGAGAAGAACGGCTCCCCGTACCTCTGACGCTCGACGTGAGCGCGGAGGCGTGTGTCGCCTGACTCAGACAGAACCAACTCAAAGTGAGGTTTCGGGTTCCCACGCTCGTCGGGCATCATAATCGGCCCATCACCCTGCGGCTCACCCCCCTCAAAAACCGTTTGCGGGTTGATGTACCGAACCTCTCCCCGGACAGCGACAGTGGTGTACTCGTCTTTACGACCGATTTCAGACGGGTGTTTCGCAACGTTCGACAACTTCGACGCGAGTTGGTGACGCGGTAGTTCAGTTGCCGAATCGAGTTGTTTCAGATCGTAACTGTCGTACTCGGCGTCGTGTTCCAGACGAACTTCGACAGCAGACCCGGCTGGGATTTGAACTTCCCCACCTTCCGCCGTCTGAATCGAACCAGACCACGTTGAGGCTTCGATGTGCTCACCGTTCGACCGGATGAGAGCGTGGCGTCGCGGCCAGTTCTTACCGAACCGATCACGGCTCCCGCACAGAATCCCAGCCACTTTCTCCGCACTGCTGGCTTCCAGCTTGTTGTTCAGCGCACTCTCCGCGAAACGCACAACGGTCGGGATAGAGTAGCTGCTGTACTCTTCGATTGTCGATTCAACGACAGACGTAACGTCAATACCGGACTCTTCCGCACGCCCGATAAGTTCGTCGTCAATCTTAGCCTGTACCTCTTCCGCACCAAACGTCTTACCTGATCCTGACATGATGCAAATAGTGGTTATCACGGTGCTTACTTATACCTTTCCTTATCAGTAGGATTAAGTACCAATCATTCCCACCCAATAGTACATGGCACGCGCGACTACAGTAGCCAAAGTAGACTACAGAGGCCGAGTAATCATCCCAGAAGCGGTTAGGGAAAAGCTCGGGATTGACGACATAGAGCAGGGTGAGAAAAGGATTTTAGAGATCGACATTGAGTACGATGAGGGATGAAAATGTTTGAAAAGCTAATCAGACGGGTGGCGATGTGGCGGGTGAAAAGGCGGCGGGAGAAGCTGATGAAGTGCTACAGAAAGGAGTTCAAAATCAGGCACGGCAAATCCTCTGGATTCACACCCATAATCTATTCGTATTACAGAGCAGACGAAGATGGGGTCATGACAATAGAGCCAGATGATGATGGGGAATTGGTGAAGACGTGGAAGTGGCCTGAAAACGCACACGATGTGAATAATGGATATTGTAAAAATGGACGTTAAAGACGCCTTCAACGAGAGGAAACCTGAAAAGTTCGTGATCGGGAGTCCGGGTACTTCGGTGAATTACCACACAAAAGTTTGCCCGCGTGTTAAGGCTGGTTTGAAACTGCACAAACCGTTAAATGACGGGTGGAATCGGGTGAGTGAGGTGGGGGACAGTACGATTGAGTTCCACGAACTCGAACACTGCTTCGAGTGCCGGAAGGTTGAGGAAGAGCAATGACACCAGAACTATCAGACGTAGGCCAAGATGAAATCGGGGATCGGTATTACAAATGGGCCGACGGGAAAGAATACCCGAGCGTTACCACGGTTCTGAAAGCAGACCCCGAAAAGAAGGCGGCGATAAAGAATTGGCGGAAGTCGCACCCTAACCCCGACCACTACCGAGACCGGCAGGGGCAGTTGGGGAGAGTCGTTCACCGTAGAGTGCTCAACCAATATTCGATCAGGAACTTACCACCAGAGGAAATCGACTTTGGCCTCGTTGACGACGAGTTTATGACCGACGTTGAGGTTGCAGTGGGGATGTGGCCCACCGCAGACATTGATGTTGGCGACCAGCCAGACGTTGAGGTGGCAGTGAGATCCGATAAGCACCAATACAGCGGTCGGTTCGACCTCCTGACCACTGACGGTGTTCTGTGTGATTTGAAAATATCAAAGGCCGTTCGAGATTCATACAGGATGCAAGCAGCGGCTTACTGGCAAGCACTACGCGAAATGGACGGATACGAGGCCCCGAAAGAAGCAGCTATTATCCGACTGAACCCAGACCCGGCCACGAACAAATCACTGACGGCAAAAGTAGAACGAATCAATGAAGATCAGGCGGCCTACTGGTTCGACCATTTCAAGCGTATTCAGGCCATATACCGGGGGGAAAGATGAGCGAACGTCTCGTTTTCCGAACAGTGCTCAACTGCGGTAATTGCGGTGTGGAGTGGGCCAGTTGCCACCCAAAACGTGTGATAGTCGAAGAGAAATACTCGATTGGAGAGAACGTCGCTGTAATCAACAAGAAATGTCCAGAACTCGGCATGATGAACTGCGATTGTTGTAGAGTAGTCAAATGCCCGAATTGCGAACTGACAGACCGTGTTAATGTGAAAGACAGACACCCGACACCAACAAAAATGGAGGAAAACTGATGGAAGACCTGACAAAATCGGAACTGCGAGATTTGGAAATAGGAATAGACCCAAACCTCGCGCCAGAGGAAAAAGAAGTGACAATCAACTCGTCGAAAGACCGCGACTTGTGTACCATACACAGCGACATCCCGGTGTTCGTCAAGTGGGTTCTGAGTGTCGAAGAGTCCAAAATTCTCCGGTCGCGTGTTGTTGAAGTTGACGGAGAAGAGCGTGTTGTCTCGATTAAAGCGTTGATACCCAAAGGTATTATCAAACTCAAAGGCTCGGCGAGAAAGTCAGACACCGACTCTAACGTTGTCAGTTACGGGCCAGATTTGGGCTGATTCAACGGTTCCCCTGAACGTATACCCAACCATTCTCGATCAGGTGGGTTTGAAATTCATACAACTCTCCTTTAATAACTTCAGATGACGTTGTACGTTGTTTTCTGGCCCGTCTTCGGCACCTCTCCTGAACGAACCACCGAGACCTTTCTTCGTCAGACATCGCGCCCCACTCTGGGGGGAGATCGTAGTCATGCCTCATTCGCCACACCCACACCCAGAAACCCGGTTCTCTCCTTTCTCGAACGTACCAACACGGTTGGATTTGAAATCACCACTACTGAACGGTAAAGATTCGCGGTGCCTGCGCGTGTCATTATACACCGTCGCGTCAGGATGGTGCACGACAGTCCCGAGATCAGAGAGACGCCTGTAAAAAGCGAACTCCTCTTCGGCACGTATAGTTGGGAGATGTGTTTGGTCTATGTCTTCGTTAAACGGCCCGGCACTGGCCCACGCATCCGCTGTCATCGCGTGGCACTGTCCGTTCATGTGAGGCGTCACTGCATCTTCTAACGCTGCACCAGCGTCGATAAGCAACCCGAGAAGCCCATCTGACGAGGACAAAGGGCGGCTGTTCACAGCAACAGGTCGAGGGGTTTGGTTGAAGGCTTCGATCATCTCATACAACACGTAACCGTGGAGTGGTGGGGCGTCGGCGTCCCACGAAAAGATAACGTCGTAGCCTTCGTCTAACGCATAGTTATGCGCTGCATTGCGAGCAGAGAGCTTCCCAATCGGAGCCTCATACACTTCGACACCCTCAGCAGCCATCGCGTTTTGCCACGTATCACACAACTCCCGGTCTGGTGGTGAAAGCGTCACCCACGCCTGAAAATCAACATCAACACCATCCGGTATGTGTTGATCCGAGACCTCACTCGCGGTCTCGAAAACAGTTCTCCCTTCACGGTACGCGGGGATCTGGACAACTACCTTCATAGCGACCCCCTTTTGAAAAATGGGTCGGGCAAGCCAGAGGGACACACTCTCAACAAATCGTACAAATTAGCCATACTTTCCGTGTATCTATCAACCCTCAACTCACGTATAACATCTTCGGGCACCCCATCGAGACCTGTAGGGCGGAAGGTGTACTCATAGTCAGTATTGTCGGCTGGGTGGTCTGTGATACGAGAAGCATACGCAACAGCCAAAACAGTCTCAGGCCGTATGTCCATACCGTGACTCCTAACTTCGACTTCTCCAATACGGTCGTAGCGTCGTAGTGCTTGAGAAAGGCCACCGTGAGACCGTCCCAATTCGACCACAAACTTACCCCCGACTGTCGCGGATGCCCACGGGACTACCGGGGAAAGTGAGCCGACAGCGTTCTCTACAAACTGCCACTGGTTGTTGTGGTGGGCGACTAAACGGCTATCGACAATCATCAGCCTGTCTTCTGGGAAGTAAAGACCCGTCACAGCAGTCATTTCGTCGTAACTACCGAACTGCTGTGAAATGGGTGTTCCCGACCCGCGAATCTCAAACTCTGCTGTAAAGGACTCACTAACTTCCAGTATATCATCGTGGAAAACCGATCTCAACTGGTCACGAACCATACTTTCAAAATCGTCCATACATCTACAAACACACCTGTTCTGCAATAGTATTTTCCCGCGTCAGATTGAACGGGCTTCTAACGATGTTCGTTCACCATTCAAAACCTATTTACAAACGGGATAGTAATGTCTCTATAACGAGCGAAGCGCGACCGGAAAAGACCGCCTAACATCTTTTCCTTACGGTGCCTCGCTTATAAATCTGACTCTAACGGTCTGCAAGAGGCCGTTAGTTGGTCACCAACCCGACACAATGTCAACACAAAACCAACCCCTAATCACAGCAAAGACGGCGAACATACCACCAAAATTCGCCGAGAGGAACCGCCACCTGAACTACATCCGAACAGACGAGGGCGAATATTGGAGCAAGTTGCCTGTGGCTCCGTGGGCAGAAGGACACGGATACCCAGCAGCCGGGTACAAAGACAAAACAACGACGCTCGAAAAGGCAGCCCGGTACGTCGATTTGAACGAGTACGACGTGCGTCAAAACGTCGGCGTCCCAGAAAACGCGCACCCCGGATTCGGTCTCTTTTACCACCTCCACCCAGAACCCTCAGAAGACGGCATTGTATTTATCGACCTTGACGACGTGCGCGACCCAGAAACAGGTGCGTTGCACAAAACAGCTATCGGATTTTTGGAGTTATCCGGTTCCTACTCGCAAACAAGCGTGTCTGGGACAGGGATACACATATTCTTGGAAGGCAAGCTACCCGACGATGTTACCGCGATCCAGTCAGAGCTACCAGAAGATAGCAGCTTCCCAGACGCCGAGATTGAGGTGTACGACAGCGACCGGTTAATCGCCATGACCGGGGATCACATCGAAGACACCCCGAAAACAGTCAACCGGAACGACAAACTACTCGAAGAGGTTGTCGAAGAGTTCCACACCAAACAGCCGAACTCAATCCACGACGTAGACCAGCCACAGAAGCCCGCTATTAGCCGAGAAGAGATCCGAAGTGTCGAGAAAACGTGCTACATCAAAGACGTTTACGACGCGATTAAACACACCAAACCGAGCGACATTCGCCTCAAATCGTCAGTCACCCGCGACCGGGGAGATGGGACGAAATCGTTAGACCCCTCATGGGCGCAGTCGAGCAGTGGCACCCGACTCGCGCAACTCGAAGAGGGATGGGTCTACCGGGCGGGTATGGTCGGTCTGGACGCCCTACAGGTCGTCGCTCTCGAAGAGCGTATCATCACTGACGTAAACGACTACCCCAGCGGAGAGGACTTCACAGAGGCCGTAGAAGAGCTACGGAAACGCGGTGCTCACATCCCAGAGTTCGATAAGACAACCCTCAGTCTCTCCAACGCGGTCGTCATGCCGAACGTCAGTCACGGCGACGGCGGCGGGCGGAAGATTACCAAAGAAGACCTGCGGGGGCGGGTTCTGGACGCCATTGTCACAGCGATTCACGAAGACCGGAACATGGTCATCGACGCGATCATGTCTGGCGGGAAGACCTACGGGACATTCAAAGCAGCAGCCGACATAGACGAGCCGGTGTCGTACTTCGCACCACGTCTCGATATGTACGAACAGGCGGTCGAATACTGCGAAGAGATCGGAATATCGCGTGATGAAATCAAAGTGCTGCCGTCCATGAAGCGGGACTGTCCGACGTGGAACGGGGTGCACGGTGATGATTGGGCGCAGAAGGTCAAAAGGCAATACTACGCCGGGGCACAGCCGAAGATTATCCATGAGATGAACGACGACATACCGTGTCGCCACGAACACGAAGATGGCGACGAGAAGTGCACATACGAGGCCATGTGGGAGTTTGAACCCGAAGATTACAAAGTCATCATAGGGCACTACAAACACGCCCACATCCCCCACGTAACCGCAGGACGGACGTGTGTTTTCGATGAAGAGCCGACAAACGCCTTCGAGACGACGTTGGCCGGTGAACAGCTAATCACCGCGATCAACACGTTCCTCGATATGAGCGTATCGCCGCCTGTCGAGGACTTCACCGACTTAATGGATATGCGGAACGACAGACGCCGAGTAAAAGAGTGTATGCGGTGGTTCAACCAGATGGAGCAACAGGACGAGTTCGATTACAACTCGCCCGACAGCGGTAACGTCATCGCTCTTGACGGAGAGGGATACCACGGATACGCCCCACACGCCGTCTACGCCATTTTGAACACCAGCCCGGTCGCCGAAGGGTCGAATTTCGAGCGGGGTTTCATGCCGAGAGACGGCCCCGGCACGCTCTTTTTCACAAGCAGTGAGCAGCGGGGGGAATATTACGTCCAATTCCGAGAGTCGCCGAATCTCGAATACGCCAACTGCGTACTCGCTCTTGACGGAACGCCCCTACTCGACAAGTCGAAACCAGAGGGTATGCGGGCGAGAGAGTGGCAACAGTCGCTCGG
>LKMJ01000952.1_pt1 | contig 24391 bp, 29 predicted proteins | sample 643391 | NCBI WGS metagenome assembly LKMJ01 (sample SAMN04112250, study PRJNA286221) | soda lake metagenome | biome: soda lake; feature: Kulunda Steppe; material: water; isolation source: sample PL-Br10 brine of Picturesque Lake | place: Russia: Kulunda steppe | collected 2010-07 | reverse complement strand
GCAGGGGTGGGGGTTGCGCAAATGCCGTCATGGATGCGCTGCTCATGGCGCAGCACTCGCTGGCGCTCCTGGTGTGTTTTTCAACAAGAACATGCACAACAATGCAACAACAATGTAACAAAAATGCACAAGTTGTTTGTGCATTGTAGCGGGGTTGTTAGGTTGCTTGCGGGGAATATATGTGAGTGCCTCTGGGGAATCATGCACGGGGAATAACAAGCAGGGGATGCGGTGAAAGGGATGGTCAGCACAGAGGATGTAGGGTGCAGGGCGGTGTGTTTGTGTGCGCTCAAAGGGGCAAGGGTCGCAAGCGCGCCGCAAGCACCGAGCCAAAGCGCATACGCTCGTTACGGTGTGAGACATGTATGTTTGCTTTGGTTATCATGTTGCTTTGCGCCCAGCTATTTTGTCCATTGAAAATGGGTAGTTAGTGGGAGGGACATGAGCTGGCCGGGAAAGGACCCTGGCAGATGAGCTGGCCAATACTCAGTCCCGCTTGAGCCTGATTCCTGGGGCCGGAGGCCTGCCTTGACCAGCAGATCAAGGACAGCTTGGTCCCGTTAAAATTCAAAACCAGGCGTTGGCTTGGGATGGGAAGGCACACAGGCACACAGGCATGGCGCGTCGCACTCGGTTTCTGCAGAGCAGCAGATGTATGACTCAGGCACTGGGATGCAGGCTAACAACTTAGATGCACTGGCAGCAGAGGGCAGGCCTGTGTCTCACTCTTCTGACTCCTGCTCAGTTCAGTATTGCCCACAAGGTCAACCTTAAGGCTTGCGCTCTGCAGGATGGTCGTGCAAAGCCGTGCTCCCATGCATCGAATGATATGCACTGCAGGTGGTGCACCACAGCAACAGCCTGCAGCAGGAACTCATGAGTTGCCAGGTGGGCAGACATATCGGGCCTGCACGCCTGGTGTGAGCATGCGTGCCCTTGCAAGATCAGGCCGCAAACACGCCGTGGAGCTGTGTGCTCTTTGTCCAGCTGGGGTTCTCTCAGCTAGAGGGGGCCAGTAAGTGGGGTTGGCTTGACGTAGCCTGGGCGAGCTTTGAGGGCAAAGGCAAATGTTTGCTACGCTGTATGGGAAGGGTGCCTGGGCTGCGCAAGGCGCCTCCAAAGGTGTGACCATGACATGCTTCCGTTCATGTCTGCATGCATTGCATGGGCACGCACGGTGCATCAAGGGCACATGGCATCCATGTGCGCCCTGCGCCCTCAGAGCCATGGTGATGCCTGCCTTCCTGTGCAGGGGCATCAATTATGGAACGCATGTGGCGAGGTGGCGACGCCTCGCGCCTGTGCAGGAGCATCGGCACACGTGCGCCCTCAAGTCATGGCGGTACCTGCTCTCGTGTGCAGGAACGCCTGTGGAGGAGCATCGGTACACGTGCGCCCTCAAGTCACGGCGGTGCCTGCTTCCGTGTGCAGGAGCGCCTGGCGCAGGCAGAGTCGGCGCTGTCCCAAGTCCAGGCAGACAAGTCTGAGCTCCTGGCGCAGCATGCGGCCCAAGGCACGCAGCTGTCTGAGCTCATGGCCATGGTGTGTCTCATGTGTGTAAATGCGTGTGTAGTTGTGTATGTGTGTGTAGGTGTTTACATGTGTAGTGTGTGTGTGTCTCATGTGTGTAAATGCGTGTGTAGTTGTGTATGCGTGTGTGTAGGTGTTTACGTGTGTAGTGTGTGTGCGTGCGTGCGCGCGCGTCTGTGTAGTTGTGTGTGTGCGTGCGCGTAGTTGTGCGTGAATGTGTGTGTCTCCTGAAAGCCACTGCTAGATCCAGTGGCTGGGGCTTGTGTACGTGTTTTGGACCAGGCCCCCGTTCCTATGATCTAACAATGTGGACGCAAAGGGGCACTCGTCCGACGTGCGGCTGTGCTTCACTCACTCGTTTTGCCCTCATTCCACCACACGGTCATGTGCGCGCATGTGCACATGCGTACTTATTCCTCATGCGGCGCTCAGACAACTTTCCCAGGTTATGCATGCGCTCACTTGTGAGTATACACACACATGTATGCATGCGCACGCACACACGTATGCTTGCGCACGCACACACGCATGCTTGTGCACGCACACACGCAATGTTGTGCCCTTGGCCTCGTGGCCTGCAGGAGGCGCTGCTCAGTGGCGCCCTGTCCAACTCTCAAGCCATGCTAGCCTCACTGACTGGGGGCACACCCATGACTCTGCGGGAGGGTCAGTGTGTGTGTGTAGGCGTTTACGTGTGTAGTGTGTGTGTATGTGCGCACGCTGATACCTGCTCTTGCTGCCTGGCCCCATGTGTGTGACAGTGTGCTCGTGCGCACACGCGCTCTTGCATGTGTGTGTGCCTGAGTGTGCAGCGATCTCCACCTGCTGCCTACGTGCTGGTGTACTGTGGTGCTTGTGCATAGTTTTTGTGAGAGTGTGTGCAGGTGCGTACACTTGCTGCCTGCGCCACAGCGCTCTGGTACAACCTGTGCATGGTATCTGTGCCGGCGTGCGCTGTTGGACGTGTGAGAGCTTGAGGACACGTGAAACGGGGCACGAGCTGGAGCACGCGTGCCATGTGAGTTCACCCTGTACCTGACACGCACGTGCTGCACCCCTCCCCACGTCGACCAAGCACCCCTCAGTGTATGCGTGCAGGCTGCACCCCCATGAAGACCATCGGCGGCTACACGTGCAGCAGCCTGCCCAGCTCACCTGCTGTGCCCACCCCCCCACACACCACAGCAGCAGCAGCAGCAGCAGCAACGACCACCTCAGCAGTAGCGAGTGCGGCAGGCGCCCCTGATCCAGGTGCCTGCCCCAGTCCAGGGCTGCCAGAACTCGGCAACCGCAGCGCGAGCAGCACCCTGGTCTCGCCATGCCTCCCCTTGGCCCCTGCCGCGGTGCTGCCGTACATGCCGGGCAGCCCAAAAATAGGTCCCCCACACCCGCACCCGCTGCAGCAGCACGCCCCAGAGCAGCAGCAGCAGCAGCAGCAGCAGCAGTACGCCCAAGAGCAGCAGCAGCAGCAGCAGCAGCAGCAGCAAGGCCCGCACCCCCAACAGCAAAGAGCAGGGGATGAGCAGGAGCTGCTGCGCCCCATGGGGCATGCGCCGGGGTCCCGGCTGCCGCAGCGCAGGCACGGGTCGGCCTGCGCAGGCACCCCACCCCCCCCACTGAGCTTTGAGGACAAGCTCCTGCAGCAGCAGCAGCAGCAGCAGCCATTGTCTGCCCTGCCGCTGCCGCCAACTCAGCCGCCCCAGGCACCTCTGATGCTCTGCCAGGAGGTTATGCCGCGGACTCAGGAGGCCCGTGCCGCAGACAGTGAAGCACCTCCTGTACACAGCCAGGAGGTAATGCTGCAGCCCCAGGATGCCAATGCTGCAAGTGGGGTAAGGGATGGGGTGCATGGTGAGGGTGCCAGCGCACCCATGCATTTGCATGGCGGAGGTGCTGGCTGGGCAGAGGTAGCAAGCGCACCGCCTGCTCCCTCAGAGCGGTCGGCCAAGCGCTTCGTGCCGCACGCCATACTGCCACCTCTTGAGCCCTCGCCGCCGCGGCTGCGGCCCCTGGCGCTGCTGGCGGTGCCTGCAGAGCGCGCCGCAGCCGTCATCCTCAGCCAAGCCGCATGGAAGGCAAACCAGCAGGCCCCAGTACTTCCCACAGCAGCTGCGGCAGCGTCTGCCGCGTGCTTTGTGGCAATGGGCGGCAGGGCGGGGCGAGATCAGCACCTTTTGCGACTGCTGCTGGGCATCGTGGAGCTGGACCGCTGCATTGGGCAGGTGTGCACACGCAGCCGCAGTGTTGTGTGTGTGATCAGGGGTCTGTGCGTGGCTGTGTTTGGTTCTGGATGTTGCGCAGCTTGTTCATCTTGTTGCTCTTCACTGAAGAGTCTTCAGCTGTGGCTGCAGCTGTGCTCAGGCAAGCATGCAGCACACACATGCATGTGCAATCTGTCCATTCCATATGTGTGCATCTAAACGTCTGCCCATGAACTTAGATAGGCCTGCAGACCCGCAAACAAAGCTCGATCACGAGCAAACGCAGGCACACGAACACTTGCATGCACAACAACCCTGCTTCCCGTGTGCAGGTCCTGACAGGCTCTTTCGGCATCGTGCGCGCTGCGTGCAGGTCCTGTCGGGTTCTTTCGGCATCGTGCGCGCTGCGTGCAGCATGGCATGGAGCAGCGTGCAGCTGGTGGCCGGCGCGGTATGGTGGCCTGCCGCCCTACTGTTGCGCTGCGTGTAGGCAGCGCCTCTCATGTTGCATCCATGGGGTGCTTGCCTTGCCTTTCTATCCATGCAACTTAGGCTGTCTGAGTGATTCTTTCTATCCCGTTTTGTCTGCTGGTCTTTGATGACATGAAGAATGGGGTCTTTGTCTTTTGGTCAACCCCTAAACAGGGAAACATAAGCTATGGTGGCAGTAGAAGCATTCCCTACATCAATGCCCACTGAGCCCTTTACTCTCTTTTCACAAACGACTTGGGCAAGTTTTTGAATGCGGCAGACCATGGGGCAATGACAGACTTGCAAACAACCAAAGTTTGCCACTTTGAATACGCTGACGACGTTGCACTTACTACCAGTATTGCCCGTCACCTCTCCACAACTCCAACTCAACAGATTCTACACCTACACGAATGTGAAAGGGCTGTCGCTGAATGCGCACGAGATCAAAATCATGGCCTTCTTTTTCTCCAATCCACCAGTGCTTTGCTGCAATGGCACTTTACTTGAGAATGTGCAAGAATTCAGATATTTGGGTATGACCCTCAGCCACAATTGGAGGATGACAAATGCCTCGAACGAGATGGCACGCACTTTTCTGCGACGTAGATTTCTGAGAGTTGGAACTTTTGAACAGGAAGCATGAAATGCCGTGATGAAATGCTCTGGGTTTTTTATAATCTTTGCGCTTTCTGCACGCCTATGTGGATGTCACGTTTGGGCAACAAATACTCTCATGTTTGAATCTGGTATCTACCAGTAAAACCAAAGCCCACATCCATCGTATATGCTTTCTAAAGATGCTATTGGGCGTGAAACAAAACACAAATGCACATTGCCTACTCAGGGAAACAGGCCAGATGCCTGAGTATTTCTACTGGTTTGCTGTGTTGCTCGCTTCTGGAAGTCTTTTGGCACCTGACAATGCCTTGCTGAGCAACATCAATGAGGCTGATCTGCTGCAGGCACACAGGAAAGTAAGTTGGACATTTGCAGTCCTATCTGGTCTCGCGAAATACTTGAAGCCGAGGTGCACACCTCTCCTACCACGAGCTCCTCCAAAATCAACAAGTGATTTTGAACCGTTGCTGCGCATGCAAAATTATGAGAATGGGGAGATCTGGGCCAGATTCATCCACATGATGCGCATGTTTCCAGCAGATTTGTGAGGACATATTACACCCATTTTGGAGTGCCGTTGGGAAGTCAGCCAGCTAGTGGGATGATCAGAAAAAGATTACAAGATTGAGATCAACCTAAAGCTATGACGTTTGGCTCATTGGTATAAAGGCTGGTCATTGCCAGCTGGAGGTAAGGGACATTGAAGCAGGGGGAAAAACAAGAAAGGGGGAAAAAACAAGAAAACAAGCTTACTACCAGCCAGCGGATTTTCGAAAAGTCAAGGGTGAAGAGGGAAAGACAAATATGCAGGTTCAACAGGCGTCTTGCGCAATCCAGGCGCGATTTCAATCATGGGCGACCAGCTCATGCATAATCACACACAAGCGTTTGAAATGCAGAGCCCTGCATGTCAATGACCACGACTTAACATACTTATAACCAGGCTGGTGGAGAACCCTAACTTGTAAACTTGTACTTAAGTACAAGCTTGCTAATGTGGATCAAATATGGAGCTCTGAAACAACTGCTCTGCGCGGCCCGACGGCCTGACCTGCCTGCTGTGCATCCCCTGTACGACGCTCTCCTGTTCCGCCTTCAAAACTTCTCAACAATCACCAGCCCAGAGCAACAATTCACAAGCAAGGAGGAGCCAAGCGAACTCCCAGAGAAGGGGGGCTGCTCACACCGGTTCTCTCCCTCCCCCCCTTGGGCTCGCGCAGCTTAACGTAGCTCAAAATTTTGTTTGTTTTTCTCGCACTGTAACTTGGGGCTGGTCCGGGCAAGGGGAGGGGCCTTCATGCTGTGACCAGCAAGGGGCGTAAGCACAGGGGAGTAGATCCAGGTATACTGTACATCTCGCATAAAATGCAATCCAACTCAGAACCAGGGTAGCCTTGTGTCGCTTCAGCCCTTGCTGCAGCCCAGTCCACAGCACCTATAGTCACACGGGCACTACCTGCTTTCCCTACCATTCAAGGCAGCTTATGAAAATTGTAGTTTTTTTGTTATCAGAATCCAGAAACACTTTCTTTTGAGCGACCTTCTAGCCCTCAGGCTCAGCGCAGTTTTTTTGGGCTTGCGCTTATCTCCTCAGCTTCCTTTCTCTGCTATGGCCCATATGAGCTCCTTAAAAAGACATGCAACCAAACCGACCCTTCCTTCCTACCTACTAGGTTGTAGTACAACAAGATATCCCCAACGATCTTCCATGCACTCTCTCCAGACTGAAGAGAGTGAAGAGTCAGATTTGGTCACAAGCTGAATGTCGAGCTGCTCCGGCATCAACACCACAGAGTTCTTTATGAGTTAAGAATCTGCACTAAGTGCAACTGGCACTGTGCAAGATGGAGAGCATGTACTTTTAGACTACCTGAGTGCAAATTTGGTAGAATTGGGCATCAAGCTCCGTGCTGACCACCACCTGTTCCAAGCCCTCTTAAGTGGCTCAAACAGGCGTAGAGACTGTGTCAGCCAAGCAGACATCAGCGTTGACACTGAAGGCTTTGCCTTGCATGTGACGGGTTATGTACAATAGAAATTGGCTGTTGGGATTAATTTTTTTCAATTCGTTTTTATGGGCCTCACACCGCTTCATCATGCATGAGTAGCTGCCTTGATTGCTGTCCCTAGATTTCAGGCCACCACCTTGCTTACCGTTAGATGGTTTTGGTTGCAGGTCTCTTTGGCTTCAGCTTAGCTACCCTCATTTGGCAGGAACAGCACTGTATGCTAACCAGACCTAATCTTTTGAGGCTGCAGAAGGGTCGTCCACCCGCGACTGATTAAGATAGCCAGTGTGTGCCAGAGGCTTTGCTTGTTCAACAAGGTCAGGGAGAGTGCAACATGCAATTACAACTCCTCAGGACTTGCCCTGCCAAGCAGAGCTGAAGGATGGCCCCCGGGGGTGCAAGTCCCCCTGATACTTCCTACTGAATACATATAGTATGAAAGATGCTAAAATACAGTATATTCATGTCCATTATTATGTGCACATCACTGATGTGACATCAGACAAAAATACTCGAGGTATAGTATAAAGGCAAAAAATCATTAAGTAAATTGTGTGACATAACATATACATATAGTATGTATCATGTATTTGAAGTATATGTAGGAAGAAGTCCCCCTAAATACTTCCTACTGAATATATAATACTGCATGCATATAACATAGATAGCAACAAGATGCTGCCATAGTAGCATCTGGTCACAAGGTAAAAAATCTTCTTATCGGGCAGTATCCACTTGGTGCTGTATGAAGTACATGTCTCGGCCTTTTTTATATAGGCAGCGGCTGATACTGTATCCTCAACCAGTTTTGGTGTTATTTGCCTTTTGGTCATGTCTTGACTCACATATTTCAGGTAGTACTTATCGATAATCCATTCTTTGTGATATAAAAAGCGATTTGATATAATAGTAGAGAAATTTCTAGATATAGGAGAATAAAGTTACTCAGTTAGCGGTTACGCTCGTGGGGAGAGCAGGTACTATGTTTTGCTCAGCACAGGCTGTGTTAGCTTCATACAGCCTAGCTGTCAGGCAGTTATCCAGGTTCTGTGCATGTGACAAGACTGAATTCCTGTGGTCAGTTGTTTTCTTAGGGTCATGTTGAAAGCATATACTAAGCTGAATGCCTTTTCTTGATTTTCCATGTTTTGCAGAGTGAGAAGACTTTGACCATGTTGTTTGTACAGTCGAAAAGGTATTTGCATGCCTCCTAGCATTTGTATGGGTACGTCAACCAAAACAAAATCAACCAAAAATCTAACTGATGGCTAAGTTGGAGTCTAGGAGCACCCATTTTCCTTGTGTATAGCGCACGGCAAAAGCATGAAACTGGTTAGTACACAGAAAGCCTTGACATGTATGGCTATCTGATAGTCGCCTGAGCTTCATGAAATGGTCAGGAGTGTCTTGGGATTGAGGGCTTTTTTTCTTTTAGAACAAGCTCTTCTCCAAAGGATTTTAGGAGGCTTTGTATCAGTGAGTTTGAAAAACCATTAGCTGGGTCATATGTGTATTTCCAGTTTTCACCATATCACTGGCACTGTCTGCTGCAGTGTTCTGTAGCCATATTATAAGACAGTTTTACCCATAAGATTGTTGATGGCACGTATCTGGCATTTACGGCTATTTTGAGATTGTGTCTCGAAATGTAAATGTTGATTGGATCCAATCTTCCCAACCTTTTGATGGATTCCTTGGTAATTTGTAACTGTTGGGTAGGAAAGATATCAATACTAAACGGAATTAAAGGGGTTGTGAAGAGCCAAACTGGCATAATAGGAATAAATAAGCAAGGAAAATAAATTTGCTTCTTAAAATGATTAAGAAGTTGGGTATCTCGACATGCCTGAAAGCTGCAGAGTTGCCTGCATAGGTCATACAGCCAACATAAATGCCGATTGGAAACATTGTTTGCCTTTCAATATAGATGCCCAAGAAAAATCTTCCAGAAGATCTCTATCTCTTGTCAGAGGGTGGGAGCCAAACAATTCAATAAATGAAATTGGGGCCAGACTGTCATCATCCTCTCTTCTGGAGGTCTTGCTCTTCCCAGTGCCAGTTGCTGTGTGATGTAGCTACCTATTGGGCACTCCTGTGAGCATGCAATGTGGACATGGCCATTCCTTGTGTTGCATGGTTGGGCTTGATCTCAACATATAGCAAGTGTCTAATTTTAGGATGGGTGATTATTTATGCAACGCGTCTTCTGAAAGATGCATCTGGGTAATGCCTGTTTCCTAGCGCATGGGTACGTGGCACAAAACGTGGTGAATTTGTGATGTAGGGAGATGTGCATGGGTAGAGCAGCAGCATGTCTCTTGTGGATTGCCTTGTGGAGTAGATGGCTCTTCCATATTGGGTGATTAGTTCAAATTTGGTGCGGATGATTGCATCTTGTTGTATATTATCGTCTAACCCACCCTCAGCATCATTGTCTTATTTCTTGAGCTTTTTAAGTGGACTTAATGGCCCACCGGCTGACTTTGGTCGTGTCCGAAGATATCCTCCTGTCGGGGGTAATTTGTACATTTTCAATGCTGCATCAGTGTTTGTGGTTGATCAATGTATAGGAGAGCATAAGGGCAGCTTGTTTGTCTAAGCAACTTTGGGCAGTGCATCGATTTGCCGCCGACTGTAGCATGCGCCCGCTTTTCCAGTTGGTGGGTAGGTTGTAAAGGGCAGGTATGCACAGGCATTACGGAAGGCAGTAGTTTAGTCCCCTCTTTGAGTGATGTGGTGATTAGGCAAGGTTATTTGTATCTATGTACCTACTTTTGTGGAGCTGACAGTTGAGCAATAGCAGCAGCCAATGCTTTGGCGAGCTGGTCCTTGCGGGCCCGTCTCTGAGCTGCTTCTGCAGATTATTGCCCGAAGGCTCCTTTGTCTGAGATCATTTCTTGGCCGGCAGTTGATGTTGCCTCCTCCCATGCTTGCTGCTGATTTTTTTGCTGTTGCTATGTGCCCAACCGCTGTTGCCAGGAGCCTGGCGATGACCTTGGCTTTGCGCAAGATGAAATCTTTCCCACCTGCCTTTCTGCTGTCAAACTTGTCCAGCGCGTCCCAGACGTACACATAGAAGATGAAGTCAGGGGCGACCCCCTTAGTGATTTCGCAGCATGCAGTTGCGGCCCCCACATGCAAGCCTGTCTCGTAGCTGCTCAAAGCTGTGTCTGGGTCTTCCAGCTGATGCCTGCCATGCTAAATACCCCCAGGGGCTGGTGGATTTTCAGTTTGGAAAAGGGTGCACCCGCGCCGTCTACCTTGATCTTTTTTCCGAGGCAGCACAGAGCGCCAAGGCTGTGGGTTCTGCCTAGGTAGGTGCAAAATCTTCCTCCTGAAGAGTAGGCATATAATTTAATACCTTACTTGCATAACATAGAGGTTTGTCTGAGTTTGGTAATTGCCAAGGCCTTGTCAAACAGGCGGTATTGAGACTACATACAACTAGTAGGTCAGAAGGAGCCTCTTAGGGATTGTGCATGGCTGTCTATTATTATTGTGTTGAAGGTGTGTATGGATCATAGATTGTTCTCTTGTTTGTACTCTATTACAAGTTAGATTTTGAGAGGGAGCAAGCTGCCTGATCTTGTCATTGGCCTTTGTTGTAGTTTGTTCTATTATGCCCTGGGTGTACTTACCTGGGACGGGTCTAATTTGGTGCAGGTGGAGTGCTGTGCCGTTGATCAAGGTGCAGCTGTACTGTACTTCTAGTCTGTTTGCTGCATCTTCCATAGGCATGGCTGTTCCCAGCTGGAGGTCGACGGCAAGCAACTGGCCCCTGTGTAGTAGGCTGAAGGGGTGTGGGTTGCCGCATGCAATCTGCTGAACCGCTGTTGCCCCAAAGAATGACTGATTCAAGGCTCAGGAGGCACAGGAGAGGGAGATGACGCCCATGGGATGGGAGCGTGGACATATTGTCGCAATGGCTGGCCCGTACCTAGCTACTTCTGGGGAGGTGGAATTGCTGATATTGATAGTGGCTATGAACATTTGGGCTGTGAGGGTGAACTCCTTGATTGCTCACAACCGCAAAGCTGCCTCAGCTGAAGCCAGCTCTAGATTGAAGAAGGGTGTGCAGCTGAGGCTGCTGGCTGGGAACAAGAAGATGAAGTGTAGAAGAGAGGGGATGGGCGTGTCGAATGCCAGCCTCATAGCTCCCTCCAGGCGCAGTGCTCGGATGACCAGGGGCACTGTCACCTTTGAGTATTTCACGGGGAGACCTTTGCTGATCAGCCATGCTACTGTTGCTGAAGCTGTAGCTGAGTGTTATGGATGGTCGGCGTCCCGCATCGCTTTGAATGACTTGAGCGCTGGTTAGGATGAGTACCTGGCTGGTAAACGTGGCCAAAGAGTCTGCTGTGAGTCCAAGGATGCATCGTCGTAGTGCTGCAATGCCCTATAACGTGGTCAAGGTTGAAGCATTTGTATGATTTGAGTCATTTTTGGGCTTTTAGTCTTGGGTCTGGAGTGTATTATCGCACCTGAATTTGCGATTTGGTGTGTAAGTAATTACACATCTCAGTAGTGTACATGCACTAGTGCACAAGGGTATGCTAACCTGATACAAGAATTTTGCAACTAGGAAGTGTGTTGTACAGATGTATACCAGGTCATAAGCATATAGCATTCTTATCACGATTTTTTCATTAGGTCATACTACTGATGCGTCTGGCTGGGCGTCTTGTACGTTGATCCTAGCAAACACTATGTTCTCCACAACTTCCGCTGAGCCCGCTGGGCGGAAGTACATGGGTGTTGGTCCTGTGGCTGTTTGCTTGCCTTCTGCGGTCTTCAGCCTGGTCATGTGCGTCTGGTTGGGGCGGTGCGCGAGGTGCGCGATCGCCCGGGTGATTTGGGGGGATGTACCCTTAAAAATCACGCTAAATGTGATATGGGTGACACTCCAGTACTTCTCTGCATGTACAGCATCCATAATAGGCAGAGCTTGGGCCTTTTTTTCATGGTTATAGACTCTGCTCCACTCAAGTGCATCAATGGCTGATGGGCTTGTGCAGTCGCAAAGCATTTTAATTCCAGATCCTGATGTCATTATCCTGAGTTTTTTTGAGATGCATACTCCCATTGTACCATTTTCACCAAATTGTACGGCTTTCAATGGATCTATGTGCGTAAAAAAGAAAATGCTCTGGGCATGCAGACATGCATGAGCTGATTTCACACTTTTGCCCTAGGTTTAGTTCAGTGTAAGGCTTTTTTTACTTGCATCATGGTGAGGTTTACCTGTTATTGGTAAAACAGATTGAGCCATGTCAGCTGGTCCTCCTGTTGCCAGTTTGCTTGCGTTGATCATTGTCACAGATGACGTCAGCGCCACCAGCCCTGCACGCAAGGAGGGCATTTCAAGTAGTGCTTAATTTTGGTGAACAAGTAGGTTTTTTTCTCTTTCTGTCTGTATTTTCAGGCCTTGCGCACATACAGCATTTGTGTAGGAATTGAGTTGTAGTCATTACATGTGGTCCTGCTTGGTCCTCATAAATTGGCCAACACATCTTGCGTAAGCTGTACAACATGCTTCATTAGACAAGGCGTAGTTTGTCTAGACATTGAAGTGTCTAGTAAACATTTTCTGGTAGGAATCAATATGGCGATCCAACCCAATGACCTTATCAATGGTGGAGGTTATTCGCCCTGCTTAGTTGCCTTGGAGAGCACTGCTGGGTTGTCCACTACTAAGTTCGCTGGGGTACAGGCCTTGAAGCTGACGTGGGGTGCGCATGGGGTGTTTTTGTGATGTTGAGTGTGCCGTCTAGGGTTTGCTTTGTTGATCTGTGCAGCTGCTGCAGTTAAAGGGAATGCAGGTGAGGGGCCACTGTCTTGCATCACATGAAAGCTGTGCTTGCTGCTGCTTCTGTCCTCAGGTCAGCTGAGAGAGCGTCATGGTGGTAGTGTGGAGAGGGTGTAAGGTGGCATTTGTGACTGCCGCCTCCGTCACATCTTGAATGCTCGGGTCCAGGGAGGTCGGTGGAGGGCTGATCTTGCTTGCTGAGAAGGAGTTGTCTTCGTTTAGGCTGTGTGAGTAGGCGGGGTCTCTGGGTTGCAGCTTAAAGGTTACATGATAACAAATATGTATTATGTTATTAGTATGTGAGGAGGCGGGGTCTGAGGATTGCAGCTGTAAGGTGACATAATAACTGATATGTATTGTAAGGAGGCGGGGTCCCTGGGTTGCAGCTGTAACGTTACATAATAACTAATATGTATTTTGTTATTATTATATGAGTAGGCGGGTGCTCTGGGTTGCAACTGTAAACTTACAAAATTGTGCCAGTGTTGTAGGTCAGCAGCAAGGGTCTGCTCTGGATCAGAGGGGGAGGGCGGCTATACATTGGCTGCTGTGGCAGCCGCATCTTCTGGTGGATTCGCTGCATCATGTCCTCCTGTGCCATTGTCTTGTGTCTCCTTGTCCTACCTGGGTGTGTGTACAATGTAGCATTGAGGACAGATTTTTCACGATATCAATTGCAGTCAGAGGGGGAATTCATCAACGGTACATAACCATACACATTGCTTTCAGCATGTTCTGCATTTGTGGGTATGATTGCACATTTGACATTGTGCCTAAGAAAAAGCCTGGCCGAGGGCGCCGTCCGTCCCAGGTGATTCGCTGCAGGTATCCTCTCAGAGATAGCAACTACTTATAACCTTGCCTGTGGCTCCCGTGATAGGGGGATTCCTTGGTCGTATGGATATCTTATTTTTCAATAGGCTCAGTGTTAAGCTTGTTACTTTGCAATAAACATGAATTTGGTACATGGCTGCTACAGCTCGAGCATGGTGCAATATTTATCAAGCCATTGCTCCATCCTTATGATTGATGTAATCATTTTAACTTGCAAAAGCCTGTGTGACAGTGTTCCATTCAGTCATATCAGTAGGGCATAAGCTGTTGAGAGAGTTTGAAAAAATGACTATCCGATGAATATTTTCTTTAAACAGACTTTTGTATTTTTTTCATTTTTATTTTTTAGGACATTGATTAAATAGAAAATATGAAGGTTGATGTAAATTCAATATGGAGAATCAGATCACAATAAGCGCAATAGATGCCATGAGATAATTACGCAGATGTGCTTGAATATCTGTATTATTAAGTTACAATATTAAGAGATTGAATAACTCATCAATTAATAAGATGAAATTATTAAGAAATCGAATAATTTGATATTTCTCCATCTAAGTTGTGAATTATGTCATATTAGTTGTTTGAAACTATAACATGAATAAACCAACCAACTATAACATAAATACTTTATGTACATCACTAACTATTACATAAATATAATGCTCCATGGAATTGTATATGCTTTTTGTATGCAACTATGGATATTTAGTATGGTCTGCGCACTGCGTCTGGTCTGCACAAGCTTATGAGCATATGCACAGAATGAGCATGAAGCTTGAGAGCAAGTCTCATGGCACTTTGCGAATCAAGACCGAGACTCTCAAGAGGAACCAAAGTGCGAGGAATGTAAATAACACCCCCTGCACCTAAAAGAATGACATGAAGAACACATTCTCCTGCGGTGCTGCGTCTAAGGCTTCAGTGCTGAGCATGGGCAGCTTGGAGCTGCTGCTTAGGGCGTGCGTCTTCGCAGAACTTGATGTCTATGAGATGGGTGGTATGACGCTGCCAAGGGAGGTACTCAGACAGACTAATTGCGAGTCAGGTTCTGAACTCCCAATGTGAGCAGTCTGCAAATGGGTATTTCAACTCTGCCCTCTGTTTTAAGAACTCAGTCCCCTGGCATGCATGCATTGCCGCAGGGATTGCGTGAGCTTTTGACAGCCAGGTTTTACATGCGATCTGGCGTGACATCGTTATTGTGTGCTACCTACCATGATTAGGCCTAACATGTGCTCTGCTGATTTAGCCATTCCTGGGGACGCGGTAAGCACCATGACCTCTGCACTGTCCACCGGGATGCACTAAAACAGAGCACATGGACATTTGTTGTAGTTATTGACGCATTTTCATTTTGAAATAGGTATTTGCGCAAAGAATATTGAAGGAAGTTGTCAAGCTGATCCGGGCAGTGATGCTCAAATCATTGGCATTAAGCATACCACTGCAGCATGCGTTACTCACACACCATCAGACCATCAGCACCAGTCCTTTCCACCCCTTAAGTAACGCAGGTCACCAATGGTCACCAATGACCATTAATGAACAGAGAGAACAACAAGGTGGATAGCGGTCAACCCTGCTTCATACCTCGTGCAGGCTGTACATGTGATCTAAAACACTTATGCCCATTACTCATCATGCAATTATCCTGGCTTGAATGATATCAAGCCAGCATGTGCATGCTCATGCAGCGTGATTGTGACCACAATGTCTCTTTGGGCATGCATCCATGTCGTGTAACAGGACTGTTTGATTAAAATCAACACAGCATGCAGCTTGGGAAGCTGCAACAAAACTGCAGCAAAATGAGCAGAGGCTGGACTTAGTTACTGCCAAGACAGACACAAATGTCCACCTGGGGCCTTCATCCTCACAACATTTTGTCACCAGGCCTCGATTTCAATTACAATGTCAGCGGATGCTAGCCAGCCTTGCTTTTGGATTCATGTAAGACGCATTCATTACATACCCTACTCTGTAGGTTTAGACCTTGGAAACCCAAAACTTACACAATTCCCAGAGGGGGTTTTCTGAGCGAAAGTCCGGGCATGCTCCTTTTTTGATGCAAATTGTATTTTTATCATGTAACTAGGCTACTCGTAGAATTTGGGGTGAAATGGACGCCTCTGGTGGCCTGGGTGGGTTCTCAGCCTCTGTTTTTGGCCTATATAGGCCAAAATATATTTTGGCATAAACAGCCCACGTATGCCCTCAACACGACCCAACCACACGTCTTTTTACCCCCAAAACACCATCAACATACTTCTTTTATGTTGCTAATTGACACTGGATGTTGAAACTCAGGTTTGGAGAAGGTTTGATTTTGACCCATTTTGGCACCCCTTTTGCTGATTTTTTTAGGGAAATGACCCAAAATGCACATCTCACCAACCACTGGGTGTTTTCACTCCAATTCTTTTGCAATCATGTTTGTTTATTACAAAAGCGCCAAAACACCATAACTCATGTAATTTGGTGCAGTGGCCGATTTGGTGTGGACATCTGGCTGTGAAAAGTAGGGTTCACGCCACAGCCCATTAGGCATGGTCTCCCTGACGTGCACCTTTCAAGCTCAAGTGCTGTGAAAAGCTGTCAAGCAGGGCTACCATCTAACGCTAAGCTTGAATGGTGCACGTCAGGGAGACCATGCCCTGGGAGCATGCCAAAACCAAACCCATTTTGGGCCTCAGATAACCCCCTCTGCACAATTCCACATCTGATGAATAGCTCAGGACGTTCCGGGACTTGCCGATGCCTTGCGGCGCAGCTTGTCTATACACCCCTATACACCCCATCTTCTGCCATTGCTCTTCTGCCTTCTGCATGTGTATATTCTTCTTATACAAAAGTCCGAAGGACACAGGCCATGCAGGTGCAGATTGGCGGTGGTCATGTGTCCTCCTGGGCGTGTTGCAAAAGAGCAAGAAGAGGGATCTGTGCAGCTTAGCAACCGTGCCTGAACAGACCGGAGTGCCTGCCAGCGGAAAGCCCAACAAGATGAAGCCGTATGGGTGGGCTGCATAATTGAGAGTCGTTTACTGCTCCTCCGATCGATCAAGATGACAATTATAAAATGTCCTCCATAGAGGACTACAATTTGGTTGTGCAAGACCTCGCCCGCTGCAAAGGCACGCCCCCCGGGGAGAAAGTGGTCAAGTTTTTGAGATTGGTGTGTATCCTGGAAATGAATGGCGTTGAGGATGTGTTCATCATGAGTTGAGGTGGTCAGCGTGCATGCTTGCTTGATGCTGCAGGTGCGGGAACTGAAGATCAACAACAGCGCTTTGGTGGCACACTATGGGGATCATGCTCTGAAACACAACAAGGGATCCCTGTCAGAGGAGGAGTGTGAGTGGAGGAAGGCACCAAACCCCTTGCAGCTCGAGCATTTTTCTTTTCTGTTGCAGCAAGACTCACGTACTAGATGGATCCTTACAGAGATTGTGCAATGTTATCCCTTTCATTATACACAAAGGCAATATATATCTTCATGGCCAGTCATGCATTTGTGCGAAGGCAGGCAGTGCATGCTCGCATTTTTAAGGGCATGCCTCTTCCTTGAGTGTAACGTCACGCCATGAGTCTGTGGCGGCGCATCAGCTCCAGTCACCATGGCTCTCCACTGGCTGGAGCTCCTCTCTGTGACCTGATGATGTCAAGCAAGCTCTCGGGGCTTACTTCGAAAGCAGGCAGAGATGCAAGCTTAACCCTGTCCATGTGTCCATCATCCCAGCTTGGGTGACCCAGCTTCCTTTTTCCAGGCTGTGGAGCTTTGAATTGCATGAGGCAGGAATTTGCATTTGTATCATGTGGGAGCATGCAGCACACGCGCCCTGAATTATGTCATGTGAGTGTTAAGGAACGTGAGTGTGTAGGCACCTCCGGGCCTGAAATGTTTGCCGAAGATTGGGTGCTATCCCACGCACAGGCTATTTGTCTCTAGCTTGATGTGTGCTTCAGAGCTGAGCGTATGCTTCCGGGGGGGGTACTCCAGGTCCACGCATGCAGCTGTGCGCCAACTGGTCAACTGCTTTTGCGCACAGCATGCACGTGTATGTGTGCCAGACAACACATGGCTCCTAAGCACTGATCAAACTGAGGGTGCTTTGATGACCTGCAGGCCCACCCAATGTCTCTGAGGCTCTGAGCAGGTGCTCTAGAACCTCAAAGCCTTCATGTGCCTCCATATGTCTCCCACCCTCCTTGCACCTTGTGCGTGTTCCTCACCCATCCCCCATATTATTCCCATCCATGGCCCCTGCAGTGTGGCTCATGCTCATCTTCCTTGCACCTTTGCATCCATTCCAACAATCCATTTTGATACATGGCTCCTGCAGTGTGGCTCACGCACGAGCAAGTGGCGGTGGCCGCGCTGTCATGCAACCGGCTCGACCTGGCAGCCAGGCTCATCGTAGGCATTGAGAAGAAGTTCCCGGGTAGCATGCGCATGCGGCGGATCAAGGTATGGACGACACCGTGTTGCTGCTCGTGACTTGTTTGTGTGCGCCAGTATTCGTGCCTGTTGTGCATGTGCGTATGCATGTGCCCGTGTGTGTGTGTGCGCGTGTGTGCTTGGGTGTGTCATGTTTGTGGTCGGGCGCTGTAGGAGCTCAGTGGCTCAGTGTTGTGGTGTACATTGCTGGTATCTCGTGTGCTGTGCAGCACGCTGGTCTTTGCGCACTTCAGCTGAGTGTGGAGGCTCAGCATGCTTAGTTTATTTAGTCTTGGAGAGGCCCTGGCCTGGGCTCCACAGGTGCGCTGCTCCTGCCCCTCCCCCCCTCAAAAGCATTGGTTTTCCCCCTTGTGCTTGGGCCCCTGTGTGCAAGGGCTGAATTGGTGACTGTGAACTGGCTGAGGGAGGGTGGCCGGGGTGGAGCGCGGCTTGCGGTTGAGGTTCATGTGGGCAGCAAAGCACACTGTACGAGTTTGCCCTGCACTGAGTGATAGTTTCCCCTGCACTGAGTGATAGTTTGCCCTGCACTGAGTGATAGTTTCCCCTGCACTGAGTGATAGTTTGCCCTGCACTGAGTGATAGTTTCCCCTGCACTGAGTGATAGTATCCCCTGCACTGAGTGATAGTTTCCCCTGCACTGAGTGATAGTTTCCCCTGCACTGAGAGATAGTTTGCCCTGCACTGAGTGATAGTTTGTCCTGCACTGAGTGATAGTTTCCCCTGCACTGAGAGATAGTTTGCCCTGCACTGAGCGATAGTTTCCCCTGCTCAAACAGTGCCATCAGGGCAGATGAGCACCCCATAGCAAAGGTCCCTCTGGGCCGCCCTGGACACCCCTTGTGCGCTAGCAGCAGCATGTCGGTGTTGCAAGGCTTGTCCAGCACAAGTGCTGTGCCTGGAACACTCCAGCCATGTAATGTCCCAGTACACGGGGCTGCCTTATTGACGCAGAGGTGGTGCAGAACTTTGTGGAAGCCTTGCACTGTGCCGTCAGCGTATTCCACCAGCAGACGAGCAGCTCCTGGTCTGTGCATTTGCAAACCCCTGCAATGTGCATCACCACCTACCATTGCGCCGGGGTGCATCACCCTGCCACCAACCGCGCATGTGCATCACCGTGCCACCAACTACGCACATGAATCACCCTGCGATTGTGCTGGTGTCCTGGCAGAAGGGCTAGTGGGCTCCATGCACACCAAGCCGTGTGCACGCTTAACCCTTATGAGGCCTCCCCCCTTATCTATCCAGCACACATGCAGAGGCTCGCAACGCACTCGTTTGTCTTGCACAAGCTTAGCTGCATTGCCTGCCTGGCACTCATGCAGAACATGCTGCAAGACTTCGGGAAGCTTTGGCCAACTTGGGGCTGTGGACAAGGCCATCCTGCTTTCTGTTCTGACAACGGCTCCATGCCTGTGCGCGTGTATGCCTGCGGATGTAGGGCATGTTCTGGGAGGCCAAGGGGGACTTCAACCAAGCCGAGGCCGCATACAAGGCCATCCTTCTGGAGCAGCCCAACAACGAGATGGCCCTCAAGCGCCAGGTGCGTGTGCACCCAGTCCTGCCTTGGCGCAGTGAAGGACTCTCTAAGGCTTCCCTGGACCCTGCTGCTCTGCCTGAAGCCATCCTCCTAGAGTAGCCCAACAATGAGATGGCCCTCAAGCGCGAGGTGCAGGGGTGCGCTGCCCTTCCCCTGCTGCCCTGCCTGAAAGCTGTGCACCTCCTCTTCGTGTGCCTTGGTTATCATCATCGCCTCCCCTGCTCCCCTGCTGACCTGTCCTACTATCATGCCAGTGTCCCCTAGCCATTCCCTCCATGCTCCCGTTCTGGCCCCCCCAGAGCACTCCTACTGTGTGTTGCATGTGCTAGCCCACGCTCATGCGCCCAGAGTAGGGCTGCAGCGGCTGGTTTGTCAAGATCTGCATGCCCAGCATGGAACTGCAGACATAGTACTGATGCATTTTGGGTAATACGTGGGCCCTGTACATGCCCCCAGCCTCTTGCACCTAGCCCTCATGTAAAGCAGCTGTGGTAGGGGAGCTGAATGCATACCTGCGTACAGTAGAAGTCTATTGGGCAAGCGTTTGGGACTTGCTCCAGCACGAACTATGGATCTGCAACGCAATGCACACGCGCAGGTGGCGCTGGAGCTATCTAGGAACAACATGAGCGCGGCAGTTGATGCGCTGCGCAAGTACCTGGATGTGTATGCCAACGACAAAGATGCGTGGGAGCAGCTGGGGGAGCTGTACTTACAGGTGGGCGGTTGTACTTACGGGTGGAGAGGGAGCGGGGGAGCTGTTCTTACATGTGGGTGGGGTGCGGGAGGAGCAGCTGGGGGAGCTGTATTTACAGCCTGTACTTACAGGCGGGTGGGGGAGGGGTGAGCAGGGGAGCGGGTGTATGGTGGTGAAGGGGTGGGTGTGAAAGTGGGGTGTTTGGGGCAATTGTGGACATTGCAGATGAGGCAAGGCAGGGACATTACCTCGTGCTAACATCAGCTTGGCAAGCGCCTTGATCGCCTGAGCCTGCGGGAAACTGGGGTGACGCGTGCCTGCACAAAGGCATGTGGGTGGGGGTAGGGGTAGGGGTGTGCAGGTTTGAATGAGGGCAGCTTCTTAGGTAGGTGGACGCAAGCATAAGAGAGCAGGTGCGTGAGTTTGTCGAGGACGGTGCACTTCCACAGTTCACTTCCACAGTGCTCCCCAGGGGGGCTGTCTACTTTGTGCCACCTCACAAGCTGCCTAAATGGATTTCGCCCAGAACAGAACCCGCTTCGTGCCCTGCATCGTGTTGGTAGACATGCCCCTTCGCGTCCCTGCTCGCAGATGCTGATGTACCGGCAGGCTCAGTTCTGCTACGAGGAGCTGCTCATGTTTGCGCCCTCCAGTATTATGTACCTCACAAGGTGTGCGTGTGTACTTGAGGGTGGGCGTGCCTGCGTGCGCCTCAGTGGTGCTGTCATGCACCTGTGTGCATCTCAGTGTAGCCTTTTGTCGGACCACTTGCAACAGGGCCTGTACTGCTTTGAAGCAGTGTTGTTACAAAGTACCCCCAGCATTGTTTCAAAGCGTTGCTGTCACAGGTAACACGCCTGCATTGCTTCAAAGCAGCAGTGTAGTACAGCCCCCCCCTGCATCGTTCCAGAACGGTGCTGTCACACAGTCCCTACTGCATTGCTTCAGAGCGGTGCTGTCACACAGCCCCTACTGCATTGCTTCGGAGCGGTGCTGTCACATAGCCCTCACTGCGAGTGCAGCACACCTACATGCCCTCATGTGCAAAGCCAGTCCAAAGTGAGGGCCTTGCAAACCTGGTTCTCACGTGCATGGGTGTGGCTACGTCACAACCCCATGCTGCATGCCATTCATGCAGGGGGGGTCGCACAGGGAGTGTCTTGCACACTGATCTGATCCAAGTGTGCATATGGATGCGGCCACTGATCTGATCCAAGTGTGTGTGTGGATGCCGCCACGATGCGCATATGGATGCTGCCACGTTGAGCATACGGATGTGGCCACTAATCTGATTCAAGTGTAGACATGGATGCAGCCACGATGTGCATATGGATGCCGCCGCATTATGCATATGGATGTGGCCACTGATCTGATTCAAGTTTGCATATGGATGCGGCCACGGTGTGCATATGGATGCAGCTACTGATCTGATCCAAGTGCACGTATGGATGCGGCCACTGATCTAATCCAAGTGCGCATATGGATGCGGCACCATTGCGCCCTGTACCAAATGAGCGCAGCAAATTGATCTCATGGAATTTGACAGACATGATTATCTTCAAGAAAATATGCATGGGAAAATACACTCTTAGGATACAGGTTCAGTCTGCTCTGGGTGCTCCATGGCAAGCATCTGCATGCCTTTGAACACAGCTCAGCAGGTGCAGACTGAAATTAGGCGAATGACATGCACTCCAGCTTTGTTCATCAGCAGTGCGCACTAGCAGTGCACTCCAGCGTGCGTACACCAGCAGCGCGCTCCAGCATGTGCGCTCCTGCATGAGCACCCCAGCAGTGCACTCCTGCATGTTGCTGAATAAGTAGGGGCAGGAATACGACCTCAGGGGTGGGCCTGATTGGCTGCCCCTATCCCCGCTGAATTTATAAGAGCACCTACCCTGCACCACAGCACAGCACCTGTATGAGAAAAAGCAGAGAAAATGGCGGTGAAGTGAGGGTTAACTAGGAACATATGTTTAATCACGCCTACTCTGGCGCAGGTACAGACGCCAAACAGCCCTAGTGCTTTGTAAGACCTGTACCTGATGCTTCAATTAGGTTGAAGAAAGAGCACCCCTGCTCTCATTAATGCATGCCGCAGGTATGCTGACATCTTGTACACCCTAGGGGGCAACAGCAACTGGCGGCAGGCGCGCGCATACTACAGCCGGGCTGTGGACTTGTCGCAGGGCGCGAGTGCGCGTGCCCTGTTTGGCGTCCTGGCCTGCTCGGCGGCCATCACTGACAAGGTGTGCCTGATGCCTGCTATGGCTCGTGCGTGGTGCCTGGTGCCTGCCATGTCTCCTGTGTGGTGCGTGGTGCCTGGTGCCTGCTATGGCTCCTGTGTGGTGCCTGGTGCTGGCTATAGCTTGTGCGTGGTGCTTGGTGCTGGCTATGGCTCTCACGCAATGGAGGGGAGGGCGGGGCAGGAGGCTTTGCTTGACACAGAAGACAGGAAGTTCTTGCTGATGGCCTCCAGCCCAATGGAACAGCTTCAAAAGGGGCACCTGGAGGACGAACGATAAGCAGGGGTGCCTGCCCAGTGATGGGAAGGCAGCTGCAAGGGCGATTGCAGAAACAGCAGTGGAGGTACGATGCTACACAAGACATGTAAGCCATGGCCAAGCAGCGAAGCGTAAGAAAGCTGACATGAAAGGCTAGGGCGAAAGTGAGGTGTGAGGTGGAACGGTTGGCTAATCAGCGGAGGCAGGGAGACTCGAGCAAGGTGCTGCATGGAGATGTGGTGGGATGGGCATCATGGCAGGCACTGTGTGGCCTCTAACCTGGCACTGTGTGGCCTCTGACCTTGCTCTGTGTGGCACTGTGTGGCACTGTGTGGCCTCAGACCTTGCTCTGCGTGGCACTTCGTGGCACTGCGTGGCACTTCGTGGCACTGTGTGGCACTGTGCGGCCTCAGACCTTGCTCTGCGTGGCACTGTGTGGCACTGCGTGGCACTGTGTGGCCTCAGACCTTGCTCTGTGTGGCACTGCGTGGCACTGTGTGGCCTCTGACCTTGCTCTGTGTGGCACTGTGTGGCCTCTGACCTTGCTCTGTGTGGCACTGCGTGGCACTGTGGGCCTCTGACCTTGCACTGTGTGGCACTAAATGGCCTCCGACCTTGCCAGCATTGCCCTCAGTCTGATTGCTGGGTTTAAGGCAGAAATCCCCTCCCCTTCACCCCTGGTCATGTTTGTGTTGCTCTTTTTGGGGGGGCGGGGCCGGCAGCCTCTAGGGCTGGCGCTTGCTTTGGTGGTGTGGCCCGTGCATACCGCACTCGCTGCCATCAGAGTCCAGGTCCTGCGCAGCCTCCCGGACTGCTGCATGCTCAGCTGACACAGGCCATGCGTACCAATGTTCCTGCCTGCAAAGCTCAAGTCCTTCACAGCCTCGCTGCTGCCCATGCCGGGGGGCGTAGGCGGCCCAGCAAGCATTTGGCCCTCTGCCCGTCCCACGATTCTGTAGGTCCCTGCCCACTCCTCCTGAACACGTGTTTCCACGCGCCCTTGCCCTGCCTTACCCTCGACCACATGTTGTTTTTCCCCCTTTCACACCTCAATGTAACATCCTCCGTGTGTCCTTCCCTGCAGCCGGTGCTGCAAGATGGCCGCACGCGCGCCCAGATCGAGCTCCCGGAGCTCACGGCCTCCGCCCTGATGCGCATGTACAAGCAGCACGCCCCAGCCAAGGTCCCCGCCGTGCAAGCCATGCTTGAGGCCAACCTGCAGAGCGCCAGCTGACCACCACCAACACGACGTCAAACAGACCAGTGCCAGGAAGTGTTGACCAGCGCCTGCGTCGTGCTGTGTGGGCTGACCATGGCCAGCAACCCTGATTAAGGAGCAAGTGAAGGTTGCAACAAGGTGCTTACAGGTTAAAGTGAGTCGATAAGCGCTGTACTGAGGCTTCAGCCGACAGCGCCATTCTCTTGCTGCCAGGCGCCCACACTCTGCAGCCAGCAGCATAAGACTTGAAGTCATAAGTTAAACAACTTAAGTTACCCTCTATACAAATTGGAGGACTGTTAGCTGCACCCACCAGATGAGCAACCACTCCTGCTGGTCTTTGTCAGCCAAAGATATCCCATGATGTCCGAGATAAGGTAAGGTAAGGTTTCAAGGCTGTATCCGCCGAACGAGGGCAGCTTAGCCGGTCGTGGCCTCCAGTGAGGTTCGAACCCCGAACCCACAGGTTGCGAGGGTGGATAATCGACTTCCCATCTCAG
>LKMJ01000951.1_pt1 | contig 24402 bp, 23 predicted proteins | sample 643391 | NCBI WGS metagenome assembly LKMJ01 (sample SAMN04112250, study PRJNA286221) | soda lake metagenome | biome: soda lake; feature: Kulunda Steppe; material: water; isolation source: sample PL-Br10 brine of Picturesque Lake | place: Russia: Kulunda steppe | collected 2010-07 | reverse complement strand
TAGAGTCGGCCGTCCGGCGAGAAGATCGTGATGCCTCGGTCGTATGCCTGCTGTTGTTGTTGTCCCTGCATAGTCTCACGCTAGATCGTAATCGAGGTCTGTCGCGCCCACAAACGCCTCATCGAGTCGCACGTCGGCAGATCCAGTTCCCAAGACGGCGACTCGTTCTTCGTTTCCGAACACGACGTTTCTCTCGTGGTAATCTTGCCGGCGGCGTCCTAAATACTTTTCATTGGCGGCACGGATCGTGCCACTAATACCACGCACCTGCAAGCCGACGGTCGCACCGTCGATATCGTCGATACAGGCCAGTGCCGACCGGGCCGGTTCGGTCTCCCCGTGGCGAACCCTGACGATCGCCTCACCCTCCCCGTTGGCGAACGAAAACCGGATGACGGTCAGGTCAGCCGCCGCACTACCCGGATCGCCAAGCAGGTTCTGCCCGGCATACCACAGCTCTCGCTGGAACGCACGCCGATCGATCGACGCATCCGGCCAGCTTTCGAGTTCGACGGCCAGATAGCGCCAGCGGGGTCGCAGGTGTTTGGGCAGGTGTTTCACGCTCGCTCACCGGCCGTCTCGGCCGATGGGGCACGCTCGGCGACGAGCACCCCGACCTGTTCGTGGACGGGTTCGACGGCCGAAAGCGAAAAGCCCGCGTCGGTCAGGGCGTCCGCGAGGACGCCAACAGTCGCCGGATCGTCGACATCGGGGGAGTAAAACGGCTCCTCGGGGTCCGGCTCGCCAAAGAACATGACATCGCCAAGGACGAACGTTCGAGGGCCGAGGTCGGCGATGACGGCGATCGCGTCGCGTTTCTGTGCATCCGAGAGATGGTGCATAGCGAAGTTCGAGGTGACGACGTCGACCGGCCCATCGTACTCGGGTTCTCGAAACGTCCCGCGACCGAACGCGACGTTGTCCAGTCCCGTCTCCTCGGCGTTGGCTCTCGCCTCGTCCAGCATCCCCTCGCTGATGTCGCGACCGACGACCCGATCGGCGGTGGGGGCGAGTGCGAGTGCGATCGCTCCCGTCCCGGTCCCGAGATCGAGCACGACGTCGTCTGCTGTGGGATCGGCATGATCGATTACGAGGTCCGCACAGGCGCGGTACTCCGCCGATTCGTCATCGTCGTACTCGGCGGCCAGCTCGTCGAATCGGGCGCCGTGATCTTCAGGTGTCTTCGTCATATCGTCCTCGTTCGACCCCTGGCTCAATGAACGACTCGGAGACGATGTGTCGGTTACGCTCGGCCAGTCGACCCCACTCGGTCAGTCCAGTCTCGATGAACTCGCCAGAGAGGCCGATCTGCTCGCCAAGCGCCACAAGCTCACGAGGGGCACGGAGTTCGAGATGCGACGCAGGCGCTGCGCTGACGACGTAGGGTGCGTCGTAGTAGTCGACGATCTCGGACAGTTTGCGAAGCGACTGCAGCGTCCGAACGCGACGTCCGCCGGTACTTCGAAGGACCATCGAGAGATCAAACTCGAGTCGAACCCCGTTCTCGACGGCTGCTTTGACGAGAACGTGGTTGATATCTCCCTGCCCGGCCATCGGGCCAGCGAGCACGTCGACTTTGTCGTTCTCGACGGCAAACCGGTTCAACGCCGTCGACCCCCCCTCGACCGTCACGATCGTCGACGACGATCGGTGGGTTCCGATCGCCCCGCTTGCCTGCTGTGGATCGTCGGCCTGGATTTCGACGCCCTCGACGACATCGATCCCGTACTCCTCGGTGATCCGTTCGGGATCGTACGCCGCCCGATCGGCAGACGGCGTGCGGACGACCACGCCCTCGAAGCCGTAGTCGGCCGCCGTTTGTGCGATTCTGCCGACCGTGCTCTCTCCGTCGGGGTAGGCGTAGACCGCTTCGTACATACACACCCACTCTCGCGTGGAGAACTTGGGGTTTGCGTCATATCGTGACTCCGGCGATCGCCGGTATTTCGATCACGAGCGGACCGAACCCCAAATCGAGTTGAATAGCGGGCAGCATCCGGAGGACGGACGAGCTCCGATCGGCCGAGACGGTCGAGCAAACGGGGAGAAGGGGGCGCTACGCGCCGCGAACAGGCGACCGACGAAGTCGTGAGTCGAGTAACGGGGTGGGTCTCAGAACGGACGGAGGAGTGGTTTTCATCGACGTGTTGCCGAACGCGGTCCCAAAACGGCCCCACGCAGGGCAAATCGGTCGGTTCAGTTGAGAATCGACTGTGCGACGGTCGCGAGCTGGCCGTTGTTGGCCTCGCGGAGCCGATCGTCGCCGATCTTCAGGCGCAGCCGCGGTCGGCCGACGTCGATCGGAACCTTTTCGGTGTCGATCAGACCCATATCTTCGAGTTTGGTTTTGGTGCGGCTGAACGTCGCTTTGGAGGCAATACCGACGTCTTCGCCCCACTTGCTGATGTCGTAGAGCAGCGCCTCGTTCTTGGCAGCCACGAGCAACGAAATCGTCACTTCGTCCAGCCCGTCGCCGTCGCCCCGGGCCGTCTCGAGGGAGTCGAGAATTGCCGTAAAGTCGCCCTCTGCTTCGGGGCTAATCTCTTCGGAGAGCGTGTCCCGAACGGCCGTAATCGGCGGTGTCCGGAGGTTGAACGAGCTCGCGTCCTCCCAGTGGCCGACGTAGGTCTCGTAGGTGTCCTCGACGAACCCATCGTCGTCGGTGACGAGCCCGCCAACGCGGTCTCCGGCGTGGACGATCGCGACGATGCGATCGTCGGTGACGAGCAAGGAGTTTTCGGGAGCCTCCTCGATGGTTCGCAGCGACAGCGCGCCTTCACTGATGAGGTCAGCAGCGTTGGATGCGACAATGAAGTCGTCCATAACGTCTTTGAGGGGGCGCTCGTCCGCGAGCATATGAACCGAGGGGAGCGTTCCATCGAACTCCGTGGCAACAGCGACGAACTCTTCGATCGCGTCCCGGGAAGGGTTGACCATGTAAATATCGCCGGTCGAGTCCTCGAGAACGGTTCCGAGGATATCGTCAATCTGATGGTTGAGTAAATTCGAGGTCATGTCCGTACAGAAGTAAACGTAGTCGGATTACTTAATTTTGGTGGCCGTTTGCACAGGACAACTTCTCATCTACCCCACATGCCGGTAATTTTTGTACCGACTACTGTCAGAGTTCGAACTGACCAGCGAGGTATCGGTCGCCACGAGGGTGCTGTGAGTGATCCTGCCAACCGTTTGTTTCTCGAAGAAAGTCATCGTTCTAATTATGACAATAGCTATATGTGGTCCGTTTGTTAGTATCTGATTGCATGGGTGTGAGAGATACTCAGCTGTGGTGGGAACTGTGCGCTGTGGTCGATCAGTTGCGACCCAACAGACGAGATGTAGTTTCGGTCCAGGCAAAGCGAATCAGCACGTACGGCGGGCCATAGGGGCTCACTGCCGGAACGTGGCAGCAAGTTCTTTTGACCAGTAGATGTCGCCGTCGTAGATCACCGCCGCCTCCGATTCGTCGAGCAGCCTTGCGAGTTCCGACGGCGTAAGCGTCGCGTTCGATTCGTTGCCACAGATGTAGGCGTACTCGTTGCCCTCGGTGTGGGGAAAGTAGTAGGAGCCGGTGACACGCGTCGAGTAACAGTCGAAGGTGACCAGATACTCCTCGTCGGTGGCCGTCTCGATCGGGTCGATGTGGACGGTTGTCGGCGTCCGAAGCTCACCCTGGGTCAGCGAGTGGGTTCCGTCTCCGACGACCGCATAATCTTTTCCCATCATGATTCGCCGCCGAGCCAGTCGCATCGCACGTTCGATGCTAAATCCGTGAACGAGCAGTTTTGCGAACGTCGATCCGACCTTGACCGCGTGATCGTTGAGCACCTGGGTAAACGTCACCGCGCCCGCGACGCTGCCCTTTTGGATCAGCGTCATCCCCTCGTAGAACGAGCCACACGCGTTCAAAAAGAACGTCTGGACGGTACAGCTCTCGAGAGTCGACGTCGAGAGGTAGCCGTCCGGACACCGGAGCCCGGCCGTCTCACAGTGGCCGATGTAGTGGACGAAATCGTAGTCGCTCTCGAAGACGCCGGCGAGTTCGGTCGTGGTGAGCCCCTCGACGACGGTCACCTCCATCGTCAGCTCCTCGGATCGCTGGCGGTAGATGTCGGCGACATCGTCGTGCTCACCGGCCATCTCCGGATCGTTCAGGACGACACAGATCGACGTCGAGTCGCTCGATCGACCGAGAAACGCCAGCCGATTGTGGTAGGCCTCGGGGGCCGATTTGAAGACGTCGATCGGCACACCGTCGGCGAGCCAGCCATGAACCCGTCCGTTGTGAAGTTCGGGTTTGACGATATCGACCGAGGCGACCTGACCCGCGTTGGCGCGGTGGTCGACGGGCTCGCTCCCACGATAGAAGTCGGCCAGGGAGCGTTCGACCAGTTCCTCGCCCTCTAATTCGGACGTGCGTGGCAGATAGATCAGGCTCATCCGATCGAGCAGGAACGGGAGCGTTTCGACGGTGTCGTAGCTCGGCTCGACGTACGTCGAGAGATGCCACTCGGGGAGTCGGTGTTCGACCGCGCTGTAGGGGACCTCCAGCGTGGTCGCGAGCCGTTCTTGAGGAGTGGCCTCGTACAGTCGTTCGGCGTCGAGACCGAGTGCATCAAGCAGGCTCAGTTCGGAGAGCATCGTTCCGTACGGACCTGCGTTCCGGATCAGACAGTCGAGGAAGAACGTCTTCCGGAGCAGCCGCTCGACGTCGCGTTCGAGCGCCGGCATCGGGGCCAACTCCCGCTCGACGGCGACCTCGGGGAGTCTGAGTCGCGGCCCGTTTCCGTCGGTTCCGACGCGAACGCGAGCCTGCAGGTAGTAGGCAAGCGGCGCGACGACGAACAGTGACTCGAAGGCTGGCGGAACGGTCAGCTCGATTCCGCTATCGGGAGCGTTCGATCGAATGCGGTCACTGATCTCGAGGTCGGGGCCGAGTTCGATCAGGGGTGGGTGGCCACGGAGCGTCGGATAGGTTCGATCCGGCCCAGCCGTTTTGTGTGATGAAGCAAGTTTGGAGATTGCAGCGGCGACGCCTGCTGGCGTGTCGGGGACGGTCATCGTCCCGATCGGAAGCTCGTGGCGGCTCCGAAAGCCGAGAATCGTCCGGGTCCGATCGGGGAACGTGACGACGGTCGACTCGAAGTCGTCGGTTCGCTCGATCGTCGCCGCGCCGGAAAACCGGAGGTAGAGTTTGATTTCGGTATCGATATCGATGACGTACTCGCCGGGTGGCAGGGATAGCGGGCTGCCATCGGGATCGAGTTCGTAGCGGTCTGCCGTTCCAAGCGAGAACGCATAGACGACGGCGTGGGGGAAGCGAAGTTCGTCCGTCGGGGCGACGACCGTCTCGTCGACAGGACGGGAGATATCCGGGCCGGCTCTCGCGGCGGCGAGCCCGGTTCCCCGAACCGACACCTCAGCGTTATCTGCGTCCGTCACGCGGAGGGTGTCGCCATCGACTGCCCATTCGATCATTCGATACGCTGAATGTCACTCCGACTAATTAGATGTACCGGGTGCCACAGCAAACGGCCATCACCGACGCAAGTGGCTCGGTTTGTGAGCGAGAGAGTGAGGTGGGGACGGTCTGGCGGCGGTCTTGCCGCAGACCCGGGCTCGATCGGTCGCCGTCGTCCTGGACGGGAAAGGTACACTTATACAGTCGCCAGACTGCACATCGGACATGGAACACGACCACGTTCGGGACGTCGATCCCGACGTTGCAGACGCGCTTGAAGATGAGGTCGACCGCCAGCGAAACTCCTTGCAGATGATCGCAAGCGAGAACCACGTCAGCCGTGCCGTCCTCGATGCCCAGGGGAGTGCGCTGACGAACAAGTACGCAGAGGGGTATCCCGGCTCCCGGTACTACGGCGGCTGTGAGTACGCCGACGACGTCGAACAGTTCGCGATCGATCGGGCCACGGAGCTGTTCGGTGCCGAGCACATCAACGTCCAGCCACATTCGGGCACGCAGGCCAACCAGGCCGTCTACTTTGCGACGCTCGAACCCGGCGACAAGATCCTCTCGCTGGATCTGACCCACGGCGGCCACCTCAGCCACGGCCATCCGGCGAACTTCGTCGGCCAGCTGTACGACGTCGAACAGTACGAAGTCGACCCCGAGACGGGGTATCTCGACTACGAGGGCCTCGCGGCACACGCCGAGGAGTTCGAGCCTGACATGATCGTCTCGGGCTACTCCGCGTACCCGCGCGAAGTCGAGTGGGAACGAATCCAGGAGGCCGCCGACAGCGTCGGCGCACTCCACCTCGCAGATATCGCCCACATCACGGGGCTCGTCGCAGCAGGCGTCCACCCATCACCCGTCGGCGTCGCCGACTTCGTCACTGGCTCGACCCACAAGACGATCCGCGCCGGTCGTGGCGGGATCGTCATGTGCGACGAGGAGTACGCAGACGACGTCGACGCCGCCGTCTTCCCCGGTGGACAGGGCGGCCCGCTCATGCACAACGTCGCCGGCAAGGCCGTCGGCTTCAAGGAAGCTCTCGAACCCGAGTTCGAAGCGTACGCCGAACAGACGATCGCAAACGCGAAAGCACTCGGCGAGCAGCTGACCGAAAACGGCTTTTCGCTGGTTTCGGAGGGGACTGACAACCACCTCGTCCTCGTCGATCTCCGTGAGAGCCACCCCGACACCACCGGCGGCGACGCCGAAGAGGCCCTCGAGGACGCCGGCATCGTCCTCAACGGGAACACGGTCCCCGGCGAGACCCGATCGGCGTTCGACCCCAGCGGAATCCGTGCCGGGACGCCAGCGCTGACGACCCGTGGGTTCGACGAGGACGACTGTCGTACGGTGGCTGACCTGATTACTCGCGTTATCGACGCGCCGGAAGACGAGGCCGTCATCAGTGAGGTTCGCGAGGAGGTCCAGGCGCTGTGTGACGAGAACCCGCTCTACGAGTAAGCCGGCGACACACGACCCAAGTCAGAGGCCGGCGACACACGACCCAGTCGGCCACGCTGTTTTCGACGGTACCGGCCCCGAAGACGATTCGCTTAGAACGGCAGGCGACGTCATCGGTACCGACGACCGCAACACCGTCGTGTGGACAGCAAGCGGGAGATGCGGATATTCTCTGTGCACTGCGACCCCGACTCCCGCAGGTATCACATCCGTGCATATTCGTCTGGCTGTCGCTCCGAAAATGAGCACGAATCCGAGAATTGATTACTCCTGCGTCCGCCGTCCTACGTAATGACCGAGATCATCGACGGCAAGGCCGTCGCAAGCGAAATCCGCACGGAGCTAACCGGTGCGATCGAGACACTCACGGATGCGGACGCGCGGCCGGGGCTGGCGACGGTGCTGATGGGTGACGATCCCGCCAGCCAGACCTACGTGAACATGAAACAGCGCGACTGCGAGGAGGTCGGCATCGAGAGCCACCACGTGGACGTCGCCGGCGACGCCGACCCGGAGACGCTGTACGACACGATCGCCGACCTCAACGACGACCCCGCGGTCCACGGCTACATCGTCCAGGCACCGGTACCGGACCACGTCGACTACCGAGAGGTCATCCGCCGCGTCGATCCCGCAAAGGACGTCGACGGCTTCCATCCCGAGAACGTCGGCCGCCTCGTCGCGGGTGACGCCCGGTTTCGGCCCTGTACACCCCACGGCGTCCAGAAACTGCTCGAATCGGCTGGCGTCGAGACCGAAGGCAAAGACGTGACGATCGTCGGTCGATCGGATATCGTCGGCAAGCCGCTCGCGAATCTGTTGATTCAAAAAGCGGACGACGGCAACGCGACGGTGACCGTCTGCCACTCCCGGACCGAGGACCTCGCCACAAAGACTCGGCAGGCAGATATCGTGGTTGCAGCCGTCGGCGTTCCAGAGTTACTCGACGGCTCGATGCTCTCCGAAGACACCGTCGTGATCGACGTCGGTGTCAACCGCGTCGATGCGGACACCGAGAAGGGGTACGAACTCGTCGGTGATGTCGAGTTCGAGAGCGCAAAAGCAAAGGCGAGCGCGATTACGCCAGTCCCCGGCGGTGTCGGCCCGATGACCCGCGCGATGTTGCTCTACAACACTGTCAAAGCAGCGAGCGAACAGGAAGGCGTTGCTGTCGACCTGCCGTAACTACTGTCGCGTCCCGATCGACCGTTCCAGAATACTGTCGGCCTTCGATCGAGTTTGTCGGCGCAGTTCCGTTCTCCGGTCGCGTTTCCAGAACTACTACCGGGCTTTCCGATCAGTGCCGTCGCATCCCGTTCTCGATCGCCGTTCGCAACTCGTGTGGCCGTTCCGAACCGAGAAAGATCGGTGGTCCGGTCTCGCGGTAGCATTCGACGCCCGCGCTCGAATTGGGCCGATACTCCCAGCCCCATCGTGTTCGCCGGATACCGTACTGGTAGGCTCGTCGCTCGGCACGACGAACGTCGGTCAGCTCTTCGAACGCAATGTGTCGATCGGTGCGGTGAAACGGCGCGTATCGGACGGCGATCCCATCGTCACGGACGGTAGTCCGTAACTCGGCGCGGACGAGAATCGGGATCGGCCCGAGCACGAGCAGGGCGATGAGGGCGAGTGTGACGACCGATTGACCGTTCGTGCCGGTGTCGTCGATCGTCAGAACGGTTACGACGACGAGTGTCGGGAGTGAGAGGACAAGCATCGCTGGCCCGAGCCACGACGGGTGAGACTGTCGTTCTTCGAAGACGACCACACCGTCACCGGTCATCTACTCGATCCGACTGAACTCCAGTTCGTCCAGCCGGTCTAGAGCCTGCGTGAACGCGACCTCATCGCCCCGCAGGCCGTTCGCGAGGTCGCGTGTCGCCTCAACGAGTCGGTCAGCCAGTCTGGGATCGATATCCCCGTCGAGCATTCGGATCCGTTTGACGTGCTCGCCGAGACGTTCGAGTGCGCTCCGTTTCTCGGCAGACAGCGATCGATCGGCGGCCCAGGTCCGGACGTCACGTCGGTACTCGTGTACTGCGTCCGCGTACGCGAGTCCGCGCGCGTGCTGGAGCGTCTCCGGAACCGCCGACCGGGGTGGACGCTCGCCGAGATCGGCCGTTTTCAGCAAGGAGAGAACGTAGAGTTCCTCACGCTCGTCCGGTTGGCGTTCCCGACCGACGATATCGGCAACGTGACGGAGTTCGTTCGCGGCGAGGTAGGTGTCGTCGAGCTCGCGAAGCGTCCCGGCATTGACAAACCCACGACGGCGGACGTACTCTCGACACTCCTCGCCGGCCCGGGCTGCGAGTTCGTCGATCGTGACATCGTCGATCGCGTTCCGGACCGGGGTAAGATCGAAGCCGGCCTGGAGATCGGTGTGTTCAGTTCGGTCGTCGAGCCCAACACTCCGGAGGCTGCCACAGGCCGGACAGCCGACGCTGCCAGTCTCGTAGTACGACCATCGGGTTCCACACGCCGTACACTCACGTTCCCCCCGAATTTTCATACGCCGACGTACGATCGGAACCCAAAAAGTCCCATCGGAGTCGACACAGTCGATGGACAGCTGAGGCCGAGTCCCATGGTCGAGCATTGGGGTCCACGACAGCCGTTAGGCCTTGCGGAACAACACCAGCGACCCGACGACGCCACCGACAGCGATCGTGAGCCAGTAGGTACTGAGGCGGTAGATGAGTGCGATCGTCAGGGCGGCCGCAGGTTCGAGTCCGCCGAGCGTCGTCAACCCGGCCGTGATGATCGTTTCGACGCCGCCGGTCCCGCCGGGAGCAGGGACGACCGTGCCCAGTTTTCCAAGGGCAACGACGACTGCGACGACCGGTAACGCGACCTGGTACCCAAGCGCCAGCGCGCCGAAATACACCGGAAGCATCAGACACACCATCCCGAGATGGGCATAGAGCGTCGCGACGAGTAGCGTCCGCCGATCGGCGCTGATCTCGTCGACCGACGTATAGAACCCATCGAGACGCGAGCGGATCGCCTTCGGAGCGAGTCTTTCATCGAAGCGACGCGTGAACGCACCGAGGAGGCGTCGAACCACGCTTGCAACGGTAGTGACGAGCGTATAGACGATGGCGGGGCGGCGAACGGCGACGAAGACGGCCGAGGCGACGACGAGAAAGAGGCCGCCAAAGGCCAGAAACTGACTGACCATCCCATCGCCGACGGTCCCACCGATCGCGACCAGTCCGAGCCCGACGAATCCGAACGTGTAGTAGGGGACGTAGTTGAGCAGATCCGCAGCGAGGATGCTCGCGAGACCGTTCTCGTAGTCCATCTCGGCATCAGTGGAGACGAGATAGGCGACGAAGGGCTCAGTTGCAAGCTGGCCGTAGGGGGTGATGTATTTGAGAAACATCGCAGTCAGGAACACACCGGCAATCTGCCGGCGAGGCATCGTGTGGTCGACGACCGAAATGAACCGATCCCAGACGAGTCCACGGAACAGAAGCATAAGCAGTCCGGAGAGGACTCCGAGGCCAAGTACGCGCAGGTCCGCCGTCGAGAGCTCTCCGAGGATCTCCCGACTGCCAACAAACTGGATGAGCACGAAGAGGAGCAGGAGGGCAACGCCAAATCCGAGGGCGATCCGTCGTTTCACACGTCGGACATCACACCCAGCATTGAACTATTTTGTGAATGCTATTCCGATGAAACCTCCTGGCTGGGAACGGTCGTCTGTGTAGTCTCCGAGAGGGCCACTCTCGGGCACGGATGCTGTGCTCGTGATCGATCGGGAGAATCGGTCGATGTCGGTGATTGTCATCGTGGTCCGGATAACGTTCAATGGGTCATTAACAGACAGCAGTTGCAGGCCACAGTCAAACCAGCGGGAACGTGCAATCCACGTATATGTCTTACAAACGACTCGACCGGCGGACGTTCGTTGCTGCAGCAGGTACCGCAAGTGCACTCGTCCTCGCAGGCTGTGCAGACGACACCGAAGACGACGAGGAGGCGGTGGAGGACGACGACGACATAGAAGAAGACGACGAGATGATTGACGACGACGAAGACGATGAGATGGTCGATGACGAGGACGAGACGTACATGCTGACGGTCACGGTCGAAGACGACGAAGAAGAACCCGTCGAGGGGGCGACTGTCATGATCGAGGAAGCGGACGAGGAAGAAGACGACGAAATCCTCGACGACGACGATGAAATCGAGGATGAGGATGACGATGAGATGGACGACGATGAGATGGACGACGACGAGATGGACGACGACGAGATGGACGACGACGACGATGACGAGATGGATGACGAAGAGATGGAGGAGGAAACCGACGAAGACGGTGTCGCCGAATTCGAGGATCTCGAAGACGGCGAGTACACCGTCTCTGCCGAGTTCGAAGGCGAAGAAGCCGAAGACGACGTCGAGATCGACGGCGACGACGAGGAACTCACGCTCACGCTCGGCGAAGACGACATGATGGACGACGAAGACGACGACATGATGGACGACGAAGACGACGACGGACTGTAATCGGCCACGCCGTTTTGAGACCGTCGCGTCGTTCACGTCTCGCCGACTGTTGTCGCCGCGAAAACCCTCACTTACGACTGAAACGACAGTCGACCGTCGTGGCACGCCGATCGGCGGCCGTCCAATGGCTGACTACCAGTACGACCCGTACTCGCTTTTTTGAGTCGCCGACACGAGAACGTAGTATGCGCGAGGAAGACGAAATCCGGGAGCAGTACGAGTTCCTCAGAGACCACCTCGAAAGCGACGAGATGCGCCACGACGGCGTCGAAGAGATGTTTACGTACTACAAGCGGGCGATCGGCTGGGTTCTGGAGGAAGAACACATCTAATCGATTGCCGAACGTATCGGATTAGCTGTCGATAGCTTTAACTACCATCGGGAAAACCTATCAGGTGACGCTTCGCTTGGAGGGCCGAAGCGTCAGCGGGGACCAACTCAGGGCGGCAAGCGGCCGCGTGGCATTTTTCCGTCACGCGGCCTGCTTTCCTGTTTACGTGACTGAAACTGCGAGCTGTTTTGCTATCGACGAGTCACGGACCGGTTCGGTACTGCCATTACGTCCGTCCAACAATATATAAGTATACCTACTGAAAACGTCCGAAGGCTAAACATGAGTGTGGCGTTATGTGTCTTCCCCTGAGGAATCCCTCATTGGAGTTATCATTTGCAACTAGCCGAAACGACTCGCGTTGATGGTAATAACCCAGTTTCGATCGAAACAACCCGATAGCCTTATTAAAATTCGACAGTAAGTGCGAGTGGTACTTTCCCAATGTACGACCTGACAGGATTCCAGCGGGACTTGCTGTACGTCATCGCTGGCGAGGACGAACCACACGGGCTGGCGATCAAAGAGGAACTCGAACAGTACTACGAAAAAGAGATCCATCACGGGCGACTCTATCCGAACCTCGATACGCTCGTTGACAAGGGGCTCGTCGAGAAGGGGCGACGCGATCGACGGACGAACTTCTATACGCTTACCCGCCGCGGTCGGCGCGAACTCGAAGCACGTCGGGAGTGGGAATCCCAGTACGTCGAACTGTAACGCGGGCGGTGACGTGTCCGACTATCGCATCCGTTGGGGGGTACGCTTTGGCTGTCTTCGGATGGTGATTCCGACGCGTTCGGACGGCACAGCAGCCGATCGAGGGAAAATCCGCATGGGGACGCTTCGGGCGCGATCGAGCGCTGGGGAACGGTTCAACCCATTTCGTTGTGTCTGTGCCGGCGTCTAATACGGCTCTCGAGACGCCCGAGCGGTAGCGGGATCGATCGCATGTGTTGGGACGGAACCTGCAAGCAAGTCGGCTATCTCGTTATCGCCATTTCGACGTGACATGACGCCAGCAGTTGGTCGCGCCGTGCCGTTCGCAAAGGGGGTTATCGCCGGGATTCAAGAAAAGAACGTGCCGTTTATGGCCGGCAGCATCGCCTACCAGGCGTTTATTTCGCTGATCCCGCTGCTCGTGCTCGTGTTCTTTACGGTCTCGATCCTGGGCGGCGAGCAGTTCGCGACCGAGGTCGGCGCGGCGACGGAAGGGTTTCTACCGGAGAGCGGACAGCTCTTGCTCGAGGAAGCGATCGTCGACTCACCGGCGACGGCCGGTTCGACGATCATTGGGCTGGTGATCGTCCTCTGGGGATCGCTCAAGATTTTTCGGGGACTCGATACGGCGTTTTCGGAGATCTACGATTCGACAGCCGAGAACTCGTTCGTCGAACAGATTCAGGACGCGCTGATCGCGTTCGGTGCGATCGGCATCGCAGTCCTCGCCGCCGGTGTGGCGAGTATCGTCTTTGCGTTTTTCCCCGATAGCCTGCTTCTCGGCGTACTGAACCCGGTAGTGCTGGTCGTTGGCCTCACGCTCGCGTTCCTGCCGATGTACTACCGATTCCCGGACGTCGAGCTCTCGGTTCGCGACGTGCTTCCCGGCGTCGTCGTCGCAGCCGTCGGCTGGACGGCACTGCAGTCGCTGTTTCAGGTGTACGTCTCGTTTGCGAGCGGCTCGGAGTCGGCTGGCCCGGTCGGCGCGATCTTGCTTTTGCTTACCTGGCTGTACTTCGGCGGGCTGATCCTGCTCGCCGGCGCGGTGGTCAACGCGACCTACACTGGCCAGATCGCCTACGGAGAGACAGCATCCACAGCGGAGGAAACGGCGTCGACCGAGCACGAAGTAGCGATTGCCGCGATCGAACGCGAACGCGATCGGGCCGCCGACAGAGCGGCGACACTCGCCCGGGAGCGGGACAAACTGCGCCAGGATCTGGCAGTGCAGCGAACACGCCGGGCAGCGCTCACAGATCGCATCGATCGGCTCGACGCACGAGCGCAGGATCTCGAGGCCGAGAACGAACGGCTCAGAGCCCAACTCGAAACACGGGAGGATCCGGCGTGGCGGCAGTCACTCCGGACGATACTCGCCGGGGTCGACGTGATCAGCGTCGGCGCGATCAAAGATCGCCGCAAGTAGCTTCGGAGCCGACCGAGACACGAGCCTCGCAAACCGCGAGTCGGGACAGCTTTGTGACTCGCCGTCGCAGTTGCTCCCGTGTCGTACCCGGTTCGGTCTGTTCGAAATCGCATCCAGGCAGAGCATACGGCGATCGTCGAGGGAATCGGCCACTGTGCAGACCAGGTCGCTGCCCCGTGGGATACCGCCAGAACGACGGACGCCGATCGGCTCGTCGCCACACTCCAGGCTGGGCTAACGTCGACCGGCCTGCTCGATCAGCTCCCGCTCGTCCTCGCCGATGTGGTCGACGCCGTCGGCTTCGAACTCCAGGCCCAGCCCGTTCCGGCACCGCCGTACGTCGTCGTCACGAGCCGTGGCCCGGTGCTTCGGGCGACGATCGAGCCTGGGCGGCTGGTGATTCGCTTCGACGTCTTCGAGGTCGTCCGCGATCCGGGACCGGCCTACCGCCGGCTCGACGGCGTCTCCCTCGACGTCGAGATTGTGTAAGCGCCCGACAGGCGTCCCGTTTCTGGCAACCGATCGGCAGGGAGCGATCGTCTCTCCGTTCCAGTTTAAAAGGGCAAGGAGTGCCAGAGGGGTTTCGGTTGAGAATGTTCGGAGAGACAGCTGGAACGGCCCCGAGAGCGGTGAGCTGATTCCGGTGACGATGCTAACAGTCAGCTTGGTAATAGTCTAATACTGCTACTCTTCCCAAATATATTAGCTACTGTTAACAATATCGCCAAGTTCATTAGTAATCAGTCGCAATAGGCAGACGTACCTATGTCCGACGACTCACGATCGGCATCTCGCCGAAAGCTGCTCGCAACGTCCGGTTCAATTGCCCTGCTCGGTCTCGCTGGCTGTCTCGGTGGGGACGACGAGGATGGTGACGCCGGTGACGACGACCACGACGACGATCACGACGACGACCACGATCACGGACTCGACATCGAAGTCTTCGAACTCTACGAACGGGGTGCTGATGTTGATGACGACGACTGGATCGTCGAATATCACGACGGCCACTGGCACGGGACGCTGTATGTCGAGGAAGGCACGCAGAGCGGGTTCGACCCGTACGTCGAGGATGCCGACGGCGAGGAAATCCCGCTCGGCGAGGACGAGGAGTACACGATCAACGCCGAGTTCGACGAGGACGCCGGTGCCGAGGAGCTCATCGACATCGACCCTCACGGCGACCATCTCGACATCACCGGTACTGAAACCGGGACCACGTACATCGTTCTGCAACTGTGGCACGACGACCACTCTGATTGGGACTCGCCAACGCTCGAGGTCGAGGTCGTCGAGGATGTCGACGAGCACGACGACGACGGCCACGATCACGACCACGACGACGGCCACGATCACGACCACGACCACGACGACGAGCACGACGACGACGGCCACGACCACGACCACGACGACGATCACGATCACGACCACGACGACGATCACGATCACTGACCGGCCCAGATCAACAGGACCGATCGGGTCGCGATCAGTGACGGTCTGACCGGGTAGTTCGGTTCGATCGACACTCGCCGTATCGATTCGATCTCGGCTGTACCCAGTCGACAACTGGGACGTGCCACCTCGATGTGGGCACTAACAGAACATCCACGCCTACCAAGTGTTGTTAACAATTTGGTTCTAAATAATAACTCTTTTAATGGTGCGATCACTTTCATTCTGTATGACGCTGTCACGCCGTTCGATACTCCAGTCAGGGGCCGGAGCGATCGCGCTCAGCACGGTTGCTGGCTGTTTGAGCGAACCCGATGACGGAGCCGCTCCGGAAGGCGGGTACGCCGCGTTCTTTACGTTGTGGGACTGGACTGAACAGATCGTTGGCGACGAGAAAGCTGTCGAGAACCCTGTCGACACCGGTGAGATGGGCCACGGCTGGGAGCCGCCGGCCGATATTCAACAGGAAATCGCCGGCTCGGAGTTTTTCGTCTACCTCGATATCAACGAGTTTCAGTGGGCACAGGATGTCGTCGCCGATATCGAAAGCGACGAAAACGATGTGACGGTAATCGACGGGATGGGAGAGCTAGAAGTGGGCGAGGAGTTGAGTCCCGTCGACAACCACGTCTGGGTCGACCCTGTCCTGGCCCAGTCGATCGTCGAGACCATCGCCGACGAACTTGGGGAGATGGATCCGGACAACGAAGCGCTGTATACCGAAAACGCCGCCGAGTACGTCGATCGACTCGACGACGTCGACCAGCAGTTCCAGGAGGTTGCCGAGGACGCCGACCGCGACCTCGCCATCTTCGCCGGCCACGATTCGTTTAGTTACATCGAAGACCGGTACGGGTTCGAGCTCCACACGCCAGTCGGCACCTCGCCGGACGAGGTCGAGGGGCCATCCGACATCTCGGAGATGATCGATCTCGCTGCGGACCACGATATCGAGACGATCCTCTACGATCCGTTCGAAACACCGGGAGAGGACGAGCCGCCGCGAATGGTGGAGGTAGTTATCGAGAGCGATGAGACGGCCGTGACCGAGGCCGAACCGCTCACTCCCGCGGAAGGGACGACCGAGGAGTGGAACGAGCAAGACTGGGGCTGGGTCGAACAGATGACCGAACTGAACGTTCCATCGCTCCGAAAAGCACTGGATGCGGAGTGATCGAACGTCACAACTCGGCCCGGAAACGACGCCAGCAATCCAGTCTCGGAACACAACATTCTCGATCCGAAATGGAAGAACTAAGCATACCCGCGGTTGACTCACAAGTGAGCTTCCAGTGACCGCTGTCGTTGATCTTCGGAACGTGTCGTTTGCGTACGGTGACAGCCCCGCGATCGAAGACGTGTCACTACAGATCGATGCGGGCGAGTTTCTCGGGCTGATCGGCCCGAACGGATCGGGGAAGACGACGCTGTTGCACGTCATGCTCGGGCTGCTTACTCCCGATTCGGGCAGCGTCAAGCTGTTCGGCGAGCCCGTCGCGGGTTTCGAGCACGGCGAGCGGATCGGCTACGTCTCCCAGCAGGCAACGAACCGTGGCGGGACGATGCCCATAACTGTCCGCGAGTGTGTCCGAATGGGGCGATTCCCCCACGTCGGCCACGGCAAACTCACACCGACCGATCGAGAAATCGCCGACGAGGCACTCGAAACGGTCGGCATTGCCGATCTCGCAGAGCGACGAGTCAACCAGCTTTCGGGCGGTCAGCGCCAGCGGGCGTACATTGCACGGGCAATCGCCTCGGAGGCCGATCTACTCGCACTGGACGAGCCGACAGTCGGCGTCGACGCTGAATCCAGAGACGAGTTCTACCGATTGCTGGAGTCGTTAAACGACTCCGGCATCACGATCGTCCTGATCGAACACGACATCGGTGTCGTCACCGATCGGGCGGATCACATTGCCTGTATCAACACGAAACTGTACCACCACGGCGACACCGAATCGTTCGTCGAAAGCGATGCCCTGAGCGAAGCCTACGGGAACACGGGCGAAGTCGTCCACCACCACCACTGATGAGTCGGAACGAACAAGGTGCGGTCGATCAAGAACCGGTCGGCACAGACAGCGTCCGGAACCGGATTCTGTCAGCCGGCCCGCGCCGGACGATCGAACTGTCCGGAATCGGTGTCGTCGGCGTACTCGCAGCGGTGATGATCGCCTTCATCGGTCTCGACTGGCTCCGCCACGGACCAGCTAGCGGAGCCCATCCACTCGTCGAGTCGCTGTACGCCACAACAGGGATCGATCGCGCCGCCGCAGCGGTGTTCGGCCAGTTCCTCATCGGCGGCCAGTGGATAGACTACTATCTGGGGACGAACGTGTTCCGCCATTCGTTCATGTGGCGCTCGATCGCGACCGGCGTTCTCGTCGGGATCGTTGCGCCACTCGTCGGGACGTTTCTGGTTCACCGCCAGATGGCGCTCATCGGCGAGACACTGGCACATACGGCGTTTGCCGGTGTCGCAGTTGGCCTCCTGTTTATCGGAGTGACCGGCTGGAACGGCTCTTTGCTGTTCGTCGCACTGATCGTTAGCGTTCTTGGGGCACTCGCAGTCCAATGGCTCACCGAACGGACGAACACCTTCGGCGACGTCCCGATCGCGATCATGCTTACCGGGAGCTTTGCGCTCGGGACGTTACTCATCAGCTGGGGGCGTGACGTGATGACCGTCTCGATCGATATCGAGGGCTTTCTGTTCGGCAGTCTCGCCGTCGTTACGGCGAGCGGTGCACGGATGATGTCGGTCCTGAGCGTCGTCGTCGTCGCCCTCGTCGCGATCACGTACAAACAACTCCTGTTCATTACGTTCGACGAGCAGGCGGCTCGTGTCGCACGGCTCAACGTGAGAGGCTACAACACGTTGCTCGTCGTGATGACCGCTGTCGTCGTCGTGGGTGCGATGCAGGTCTTAGGCGTTATCCTCGTTGCCGGCATGCTCGTCATCCCCGTTGCGGCTGCCTCTCAGGTCGCCCAAAGTTTCCGAGAGACGCTGTATCTCTCCGTCCTCGTCGGCCAGTGTTCGATCCTTGGGGGCTTTGCGTTCGCGATCAGTCAGGGGCTCCCCTCCGGGGGGTCGATCATCCTCGTCGCCATTCTGTTCTATCTGGTCGCGATCGCGGTCTCCGGCCGATCCGGGGCAGCACTGTCGATGCATTGATCTCCCGACTGCCGGGAGCGGACGCGCTTTTTAAATTCTTCCGGAGCCATCGTCCACACGATGGGACGGTTATCCAAACTCTTTGCACCTGAGACCGTAGCTGTGGTCGGCGCGACCGACCGTGATGGAGCCGTCGGCCGGGCGATTATGGAAAACCTGCAGGATGACTTCGACGGGGAGGTCGTCCCAATCAATCCGAAACGCGACGAGGTGCTCGGCTTCGAGTGCTATTCGGATGTGTCGACTGCTCCATCGATAGACCTCGCGGTGATCGTCGTTCCACCCGACGTCGCGATCGAGACCCTCCGCCAACTCGGCGAAGAGGGGACGAAAAACGCCGTCGTGATCACCGCCGGCTTCGGAGAAACCGGCAGCGAGGGCGCCAAACGCGAACGTGAGTTGCGATCGATCGCCGAGGAGTACGATCTCAACGTCGTCGGCCCGAACAGTCTGGGGATCATGTCGACGCCGAACAGTATGAACGCGACGTTCGGCCCGGACGACGCACTCGAGGGGTCGATCTCCTTTATGAGTCAGTCGGGTGCGTTCATTACGGCCGTCCTCGACTGGGCCAACGAACAGGGGATCGGGTTCCAGGACGTCGTCTCCGTCGGCAACAAGGCAGTCATCGGCGAGACGGACCTCATCGAAGAGTGGGGAGACGACCCCGACACCGACGTCATCATCGGCTACCTCGAAGATATCGACGACGGCCAGGCGTTCATACAGACGGCCCAAGAGGTGACCGACGACACGCCGATCGTTCTCGTCAAGTCCGGCCGAACCGACGCGGGCGCACAGGCAGCGTCCTCACACACCGGTGCGATCGCCGGCAGCGAGCGCGCGTACGAAGCCGGGTTCGAACAGGCCGGGGTGGTCCGGGCACGCTCCGTCCAGGAGCTGTTCGACTACTCGCGAGCGCTCTCGGGACTCCCCGAGCCCGAAACCGACGGCGTTGCCGTGGTCACGAACGCGGGCGGCCCCGGCGTCCTGACGACGGACGCGATCGGTGACTCGACGCTCGACATGGCGGGTTTTACGGACGAGACCATCGATGCGCTCTCCGAGGCGATGCCCGAGGAGGCAAACGTCTACAACCCGATCGACGCGATCGGTGACGCCGACGCCGATCGGTTCGGCGAGGCACTCGACATCGCTCTCGACGATCCGAACGTTGGCAGCGCGGTCGTCGTCAGTTCGCCGACTGCTGTCATCGAGTACGACACACTCGCCGAAACCGTCATCGAAAAACGCGAACAGCACAACAAGCCGGTTGTCACGTCCATGATGGGGGGCCAGCGTGCCCGCAGCGCCGAGGAGGTCCTCCGGGAGTTTGGGATCCCGAACTACTTCGATCCCGCCCGAGCAGTAGCGGGACTGGACGCACTCGCTCGCTACCGTGACGTCAGCGAACGGACGCCCGACTCCCCGACGACGTTCGACGTCGATCGCGAACGCGCCCGGGAGATCCTCGAACGAACGATCGGCCGCGACACCAACCGGCTCGGGATCGAATCGATGGAGCTGCTCGATGCCTACGGCATTCCGACTCCCGAGGGCGACATCGTCGACGACCCCAATCGCGCCCGCGAGGTCGCCGAGGGGATCGACGGCGACGTGGTCATCAAGATCGTCAGCCCCGACATCAGCCACAAATCCGATATCGGCGGCGTGAAAATCGGTGTCGCCGACGACGACGTGTACGACGCTTACGAGGACGTCGTTTCCAGGGCGCGTAACTACCAGCCCGATGCGACGATCATCGGGGTACAGGTCCAGGAGATGCTCGATCTCGACGACGCGACGGAGACGATCGTCGGGATGAACCGCGATCCGCAGTTCGGACCGCTGTTGTTGTTCGGACTCGGCGGGATCTTCGTCGAAATCCTCGAAGATACGTCGGTCCGGGTCGCGCCGATCGGCGCGGACGAGGCCGGGGCGATGGTCGACGAGATCACGTCAGCACCGCTGTTGCGCGGTGCACGTGGGCGCGAGCCGGCCGACGTCGACGGCATCATCGAGACGATCCAGCGGCTCTCACAGCTGGTGACCGATTTCCCGGCGATCCTCGAACTCGATATCAACCCGCTCGTCGCGGGTCCCGACGGTGTACAGGCGATCGACCTCAGACTCACGGTTGACACGGAGGAACTATGACCGACCGAGACAACGACAGCGAGACGACCGACAGTACCGACACCATCCTCGTCAGTTCACTCGAGGAGAGCACCGGCAAGACCGCGATCACACTCGCACTCGCCCGGATCGCCCAGGCCGACGGCGACAGCGTTGGCTACATGAAGCCAAAAGGGACACGATTGGAGAGTAGAGTCGGCAAGACCCTCGACGAAGATCCGCTACTGGCGCGGGAGCTCCTCGATCTCGAAGCAGAGATGCACGACCTCGAACCGGTCGTCTACTCGCCGACGTTCATCGAGCAGGCGATCCGGGGTCGCGAAGATCCTGACGAACTCCGCGAGCGCGTCCAGGAGGCGTTCGAGACGGTAGCCACAGATACCGATCGGCTCTTCCTCGAGGGTGGCGGTCGGTACGATATGGGCAACATCGTCGAGCTTACCGACGTCGATCTCGCCTCGACACTCGACGCCCGCGTCCTGCTTGTCGCCCCATACGAGATTCCGGGCGACGTCGACGACGTGCTTACCGCAGCAGCGACGTTCGGCGATCGGCTCGAGGGTGTGATCTTCAACAACGTCGCGGACGCAGCCTACGACCAGCTCGAAACCGATGTCGTGCCGTTTCTCGAAAGCCGAGATATCTCCGTTTACGGCGTGCTCCCGACGGAACGAGAGCTGTCGGGCGTGACGGTCGCCGAACTCGCGGACGAACTCGGTGCCGATCGCCTGGTCAACTCCGGTGGCGACGCCTACGTCGAGCGCTTTGCCGTCGGCGCGATGGGGGCCGACAGTGCCCTGCGTCACTTCCGGCGGACGAAAGACGCCGCAGTCATCACCGGCGGCGACCGAGCCGAGATCCACACGGCAGCGCTGGAGGCACCCGGCGTTCGATGTTTGATCCTCACCGGCGGCCATCGGCCGTCGGGAGCGATCGTCGGCCAGGCAACAGAAAACGGCGTGCCGATCCTTGCTGTCCAGACAGATACGCTTACCACCGTCGAACGGGCCGAAGACGTCGTTCGGAGCGGACGCACCCGCGACGCCGAGACGGTCGATCGGATGGAAACGCTGCTTACCGATCACGCAGCGCTCGATGCCATCCTCGACCGCTAACCACGCATGCTACTCCCACCGACCTGTGGTGGGTTACCGGGTTGTGGCGTCGTACAAATAGCTCGAAACGGCCGACCGGGCAAATCGGCCGCACGAGTCACGCCGGTTTGTCAGAGGCACCCGGCACGGATGCATTTATTCCCCAGTAGTATAACCCCATCTACTGACCTGGATACCTTGTATTGAGTACGTGTATATTATTCTTGTGGCTGTTTATATATGAGTCGTGGGCTGCAGTCGACTCAGTTGGGACCGAGATGCGCGAGACGGTCCCGAAGACAGGCACAGGGTGCTACTGACGGCCGTTACCCCTGTGTGACGATCGTGTCTCGATCGCGCCGTAGCGCCACCCAGGGTGCTTGGTCATAGCATGGTTCCATAGTGCCGTCGACCGGGACCGATCGGTTCGAGTGACAATCCCGTCTGACCAAGAATTAAGAGTCAGCCACGCATGGGGTGTGACATGGACGATATCCCCCAGGAAATCACGTCGCTCGTTGGCCGAGAGGTGTACTCGAACAACGGCGTTTTCGTCGGTGAAATCGAAGACCTACGACTGAACGTCAACGGACAGGCGGTAACTGGACTCGCATTGGGCAGTCTCAACACCGAACTGTTTGCTGAGGAAGCCCGCAGCGGACAGGGCGTCATCGTTCCCTACCGCTGGGTTCGCGCTGTCGGCGACGTCGTGTTGATCAACGACGTCGTCGAGCGCGTTCGAGATCCGGACGACGAAGAGACCGAACTCGTCGCTTGATACGGATCGTTGTAACTATTTACCGCCGATCGCCAAGGCGGGTCGGCGATCGGCGGTAATTGACTACAACTGTCCGTATGAGACGGACTGCTGTCCAGAGTGCGACACGCCGGAGGACGACGGTTCGTCTCTCCGGGTGCGCCTGTGGCTAGTTTCCGTTCGATCCTTCCGACCCCTCGACACCCATCGCGTCGAACAGGGTCCGTTTGACCGCTTCCTCGGTCAACTCCAGTAGTGTCTCCCGGGTATCCTCCGAAATCTCGATTCCGGTGAAGATCCCGAGGGGGATCTCCGCGCTGGCCTGGGTCGAATGTCCTGCGGTCTCGCCGATCCCGCCGTAGGCGTCGTCGAGAACCTTGCCGATGTTGATGCGGATATCCTTCGACCGACCCGCGAGGAAGATCGTCTCGTCGGCGATTCCAAAGACCGCCGTCGTCGTCACTCCTTCGAGGTTGAGCAGATGGCTCGCCGCCTGCGTCAGAGCCTCACGATCGCGGACGAAGCCGGCGTTCGAGACCAGATGGCTCCCCTGGACGTCCCGGTTGGCGATCGCTTCTGCAAGGACGTCGAGCGTTTCCGGCGACATCGACGGCGATTCGACCTGCTCTAGGGTGTCGTGGTTTGCGAACGGATAGAGGTAGGCCGCAGCGGTGAGGTCTGCGGGGGTCGTATCGCGTTTGAAATCCAGCGTCTCCGCACGGATGCCATACAGCAACGCCGTCGCGACCTCCTCGGAGACGTTCATATCGAACTCTTGGATGTACTTCGTCATGATCGTCGACGTCGAGGACATGTTCGGCCGAATATCGACGAACTCCGGGTCGTACTCCTCGCCGGGTTCGTGGTGGTCGATGATCACGTCGACCGGGAGATTCATTTCGGTTGCGGTCGCGTGATCGACGAGCGCAACGGTATCGTACGTCGATCGATCCTCGATCTCGTCCCACTGGATGAGGTCGATCCCCAGCAGGTTGACGAACGCCCGGTTCTCCTGGTGGCCAACGTCGCCGAGATAGATGATATCCGACTCGACGCCGAGATGGGTGGCGATCGCCTGCAGGGCCGCCGCACTGGCGATCGAGTCCGGATCCGGACTATCCTGGGTGACGATCGCCAGCCGCGAACTCGTCTCCTCGACCAGCCCCGCGAGCTTCCCGGCGTTGTACTCGAGTTCGCCGGATTCAAGCGCCCGCAGTGCGGACTCGGCGATCACCGACGACGGGTTGATGACGATATCCGCCCCAAGCCCCTCCAGTTCATCTCCGGAGACGGGATCGCTCGCGCGCGCGACGACGAACTGGGTGCCGTTGTGGGTCCGAATGTGTTCGACGGCGCGTTTGTTCGCCTCGACGTCGGAGGCGAGAATCAGGACGACGTCGCGATCGGCGACGACCTCGGCGATTTCGGGGTCTTGAATATCGGCAGTGCGGGCATCCAGATCCTGGTCTCGCAGCGACTCCACGCGGCTCTCGTCTCGATCGATGATCAGCACGTCTTTTCCCTGTTCGGCCAACTCCTCGGCGACGGCGTAGCCGACGCTTCCACAGCCCAGAATCGCGTAGTCAGAGATCGACGAAATCGTAACCCCCGTACTCATTACCAGTGTGGTCGAAGCCACTCTACTTAACGCTCCCGAAGATTGGTACGTTTTCGGACCGATCTCGATCGTGGTCCTGACCGGCGATCGTCATGGCCCACGCTGTCACGCCGACAGCCAAGGGAAACGTATATCAATCCGTATCCGAAAGTCGCAGGTACAGGGCCGGTAGCTCAGTCCGGCAGAGCGTCTGACTCTTAATCAGACGGTCGCGTGTTCAAATCGCGCCCGGCCCGCTTT
>LKMJ01000950.1_pt1 | contig 24410 bp, 28 predicted proteins | sample 643391 | NCBI WGS metagenome assembly LKMJ01 (sample SAMN04112250, study PRJNA286221) | soda lake metagenome | biome: soda lake; feature: Kulunda Steppe; material: water; isolation source: sample PL-Br10 brine of Picturesque Lake | place: Russia: Kulunda steppe | collected 2010-07 | reverse complement strand
GAAAGGGAAGAAAAGGAAAGAGTACTTTCTTCTGAGAGAGCACACAAACAAGTCTTGACAGTGAAAAAGAACATGCACCTCATTTTGAACAGCAGCACAGGGACACTTGTCACAGTGGCCATTTCCAATGTGGCAGATGGAGGTTTCCACTGCGAGAGTATGAGCTCGCAAGCGAAACCTGCTCACATTCCTCATAACATGCTTAGGGAGATCAAGGTGCAGATAGCGAGGAGGCATCAGGGGGGCAGCCACACTTATCACAGGTACCATCATGATGTTCCAAGCTTCTTGTCTCGACACGCAGCGCATGGGAATGTAACCTGAAGTGTGCCACATTGCGCTGTGCTTGCTTGCCCAAATCCAGATGCAGATACCTAGGTACAGAAAAAGGCGGTCCATCAACTGTCACCGACCTAAGAGACAAAGCAACCCAATTATGATATTGTGCAGCCTTGTCCGTCTGATCTTCATTGCCTAGCTGGTTTGCCTGGTTCCAGATACTCCTCAACCTCTTTCTCACATCAACAACAAATTCTGACATCGTTTGAAATGTTCTCACGCGATGTTGGTTATCATCACTCCTTTCCAGACATGTAAAGCATCCAAGAACTCAGCACTCCAGCACTTCTTGTTGATAGTGGTATGTCAGGCCGAGAGTCTGCTGCATGCAGAATAGCCTCTAGACATAACCACTACATGTTGGTATTTAGAGCATGGGGTGTTGTTGTTGTGTGGACTGGCTGCGGACAGCGGGCAGTGTACACAACGCGCAAGCACGGCGGGCTTGCAGACTCTGCAGTCGGACTGGGCAATCACGGAACTTGAGGCCATGCTTGACTCTCTCTCTCTTTCTCTTTTCAGCGGCTGAATCTCATTTTCTCAGGAACGTGTTCTACTCACACTACTTGGACTACACACTTGGACTGTTGCACTGCCGTGCCGTGTTCCCCAAAGACCTGGAGTGGACTACGTCGGAATGTTGTTTTTCGTTACCAGCTGTGGTTTCCACAGTTACTGACTTGATTACCAGCCTGGTAATGAAGCCAGAAACCCACTGGTAATGCTTTTTTGGTAATCAGCCAGCAATGGGTGGGCTACCAAATTCTGATTACCACCTTCTCAACTTCTCTTTTTACTTGGTAATCATGCATTTAAGTATTGAAGATGCATCGGTTACCAAGAAATCAGTGGTAACCAGTGCCTCACTTCATTTAGTAAAAGGTAGGTAATTGATCAGCAATCAGCAGCTAGATTGCCTGTGGTTGCCAGAAATTCAGAAACCAGCAGAAATCAGGCTTGGGTTGCCATCTCACAGCAACTGGGTGGTAACCAAGCAGAAATGGGATTTTGAGCGTGAGAGTGGCACTGATTACCTAGAAATCAGTGGCAATCACGTGTGCCTGAACCAGCCCAGAAATTGATCAGCAATCAGCAGTTGGATTGCCTCTACTAGTGGTAGTACTCCATGGGGGTCATTATTACAAGGTTGCTTCCAGACTCAACAAGGTATTACTGCGAGTTCGTCCTTCCTTCAGATGCGAAGCTAGACGTGCTCTAGATACAGCGATAGCTGTATTGCCAACCGGTCAAGTACTCAGCAAACCAACTCTAACCGACTGAACATGCAGTGCAGCACACTTCTGGCTGCAGCACTTATCTGGCCTGACAGGAAATTGAAATATCAGCCTTGAGGAATTTGGCAAGAGTGCTACTATTACTGCATAGCTGAGCATTCTAAAATCTTAAAAATGCGGGTTTTAGTTCTAGTGGAAGATTTGAACGTGAGAGTATCTGTTGCCCAAACTTGACATCCATGTAGGCCTGCAGAAAGTGCAAAGACTTGAAAAGTCAAGAGCATGGCATGCTTCCTGATAACCAATTCTGAGCAAATCCTCTTTACTCTGGCTATGGCGCCAGTGGAATTGTATGCCATCTGTTTCATGGCATTTGTCACCCTCCCATTGTGGTCACTGAGGGTCATGCCCAGATATCTTGATTCTTGCACATTCTCAAGCGGAGTGTCATTGCAGTGAAACTTCGGTGGGTTGGAGCAAAATAAAGCCATGATTTTGGTCTTGTGAATACTCAGGGTCAGCCCTTTCACAGTCGTGTAGGTGTCGAGTCTGTTGAGCTGGAGCTGGCGGTGATGGGCAGTATTGGTACTACCAACTTATTAGTTGTAAGTGCAATGGCGTTAGCATATTCAGAGTGGGAAGCTTTGGTTGTTTGTAAGGCTGTCATTGCCCCAAAGTCCAACGTTTTCAACTTGCTCAGGTCGTTTGTGAAGAGAGAGTTAAGGGCTCAGTGGGCATCCCTGCATCAGTCCTTGAGTCGCATGATTTTGTACAACACCACATCTCCGTCAATGAGGATATAATGGAAGGAGCACATTTGCCCTTTTTCCCTTGTCCATCCAAAAATTCAGTCTGCTCGTTTGATAAACAAAATTTTAACAGCATGCTTTTTTCCCTTCTGGTGCGTGTGTCGCTTAGGCCTGACCATAAGATGTAGTCCAAAGAGGGCTATGTTAATGGAATGCAGAGAGTTACATTCCTGAATCTTGCATGATAACTGTCAGAATTCAAGACAGAGCTTAGCTGTAATCCACTAAGGAAAACCAGCCCCAGAGGCTGTCCAGTGCTGTTCACGACCCCCGACCAACTTTTTAGCAGCAGGCTACCTACATATGGCGGAACTTTCTCTACGTATAAACATAATTGCGTTATCATTTATGGAGCACTCCATGATGGACAGCAGTGTAGTGCAGGCTGGGCATTGGACGATCATGAAAATGCACTTCAAATAGGGACAACAATAGACAGGGCAATTACCAAAGACATAAATGCTGTGGAAAAACAAGGCTTGCAATGTACACAGAGGCATCCATCCGTGCATGGCCTCCTCATGTTGAATGGCCAGGCCAGAAGAAAGTGGAACATCACCCTGCTTGGCCGGGAGAGGCACATTGTACCAAGGCACGTCTCTGCTTTACTTGGTGACAGGGTGCAGACAGCTCTGAACATGGGCACCAACGGAGAGGTTGTGGACGAAGCATCTGGTGCGCGCTCAGCCTAGACTGCAAGACAGGCTTGTGTGCAAGATAGGTTCAGCCTTACTGTCCTCAACCATTGAGGTATGAGCAGCTCCAAATTGTGAAGATGATATAGGGTATTGTTGAGCTATTGAAGTAAGTGCTATCAATTGTCGGGCACCAACACACAAATAAGTTCACTGACATGCCTGCAGGAACCCCTGACTCTGGCCAACTTGCATTGTCTGTCATGCATGCTGGACTTTTGAGGCTAGATGTGACAATTTAGCAGGTGGTTGGGGTCATTCGCGTTGGTCATGCCCGTGGCATGAAAGATGCACCTGTGGTGGAGGGATCCACCATGATCAACTATCCCACATTTTATGGAGCCATGATTGGCAGCTAGGTCAAAAGGTTCTGCCCTGATGGCCACGCTCCAAAAGAAGGGCTATAAGGCAACCCTTACCTCAGCAGTTCAGTCTGGGTATGACAGGGCCATTTAAGGAATTGCAAGGACGTCAAGAGAAAAAATTTGGTAAGTGGATGAAGAGAAGATTTACAACAATGCTTTCTCTAAGTCTCAATGCACACTCTGCTTTTGGTTAGGATACAAACTTTGCTGTTGGCATGGCCTGCCTCAGTTGTAGGTGCAGCCGCATGACCTGGACATTAGCACTAGGGTCATGTTTTGAAGTGGGCCTATTTGGCAATGCAGAAGGGGGGGAGGCTAGGGGAAGGTGTAGGAAACCGCACCAAAAGAGCACCCTTGGCTTAATTGGGGCCAACAAGACCGGCTGTGCCCTTCATTTGCTCCAAGTCTCAATGCACACTTTGCTTTTGGCAATGCAAAAGGGGGGGGGGACTAGGTAAAGGTGTAGGAAACCGCATCAAAAGAGCGCCCTTGGGTAAGTGGGGGCCAACACCGGCTGAGCCGTTTGTTTGTTCCAAATCTCAATGCACAATCTGCTTTTGGCATGGCCAGCTTCTCACTGGGTAATTGTCAGCAAAACTGTGTTATTGGCAGTGTAGAAGTGCCCCTCCGTGTGTTCTCCTGCAAAAGCACTCGTTCCATATGCCTCATGCTTGTGCGTATGTGCTGCCTTTGGGTCTGCCCATCTAGCATCGCCTGGATTAGCACTCAGACCAGCTGAGTAAGGTCTGGAGGTTTGTGCTGCCGTTGTATACTCCAGTTACAGCTAGCTGCTTGTGTGTGTGTGTGTGTGTGTGGGCTCTTGCATCTGTGCATGCATTTGCTGCACCTTGCCATTGGTAAAAAACACATGCCCCCTTCTTGTACGCATACACTTGGGTGACCATGTACTGTTTAATATTTGCAACGAAATGCATCACCTTTGGCCAGGCAATGAATGTAATTTTACCACTTTTAACCCTTTGTTCATGTCCATTTTCTCTGTTGCTTTCTGGCAATGTATTGCCGTAAGACCTCATTGTTTGTGTCACTGAGCATGACGGTCTTACCAGGCTGAGACCGTTCTCTGCATGCTTCACATTATTTGCAACATAAGTTGTTATGAATGATAATTCCAATGTGGCTGACATCTTTTTGCAGGGCCACAGGTTCCAGTTGCTCTGGTCATCATTGAAGCCCTCCCTGAGGAATGTGACAAATAACTTATTTGAAATAAGTCCAGGAAGTTCAAGCACACTAGAATCAACAGGATGAGGACATTTCAAAATCTTATGAGGAAAAACTGATGACCTAGCAGCTTGTCATCAGATAAAAGCACTTAGCAGCTTGCAGGCCTTCCTCTCTCAATTGGTCAATCTCTGTGACACACACCTCAGCTTTCTTCAACATTGCCTGCCATGTGTAAGCCATGATTTTGACAAATAACATCGCTTTAAGTGTTATCTATAGGTAAGGGTAAATAAGGTCTGATAAAAACGCCAAAGAGGCTCTTGAGAAGCTCAAATAGGCCCTAAAGAGGCTCTACAGAGCCTTGACGAGGGTTTGCCAAACCCTACTTACCCATCCCTAGATATCTAGTATGAGGGACTCAAGGAGTTCATGCCTGTTTTAAAGACTTGTGTACCTCAAGGTTGAAGAAGGTGTTACTGTGATACCTTGCAGCGCATTAGGCTTTGCAAAGCTTGTCTGAGCAGGTAGCGCACAAGTGAAAGCAAGTCTGAGCAGGTATCATGATGGTGTGTGGACTGGCTGCGGACAGCGACCGTGTACGCCAAGCAGACAACAGGTTGCCCGCGATGAGACTGAGGTAAGGTAAGGTTTCAAGGCTGTATCCGCCGAACGAGGGCAGCTTAGCCGGTTGTGGCCTCCAGTGAGGTTCGAGCCCCGAACCCACAGGTTGCGAGGGTGGATAATCGACTTTCCATCGCAGGTGCCCCGCCGCCTGCTCGACTATCCGGAGCGGGTTAGTTAGAGCGCGATGAGACTGAGGAGTCTCTTATACCCTTATGATGAGGGCCTTATCCTTCCCTACACTTTCGCTCTCTTAAGCCTGCCAAAAGGGAAGGTCAGCGCTGCATGCAGCTGCTGTCAGACGTACTCACACTGGACTGGTTGGATGGACTGGACAGGACTGGGCGCTGCCACGCCTGTTGCCCCCCAAGGGCTAAAGGGATCTACTCCCTGGCGTGCATCGTACAGGGTCGCTGGGAGCAAAAAAGGTATCACTGCAAGTTTGTCTTTGACGTGCTCAAATACAGCTGTAGCTGAACTGACAACAGGATCAAAAACTCCGCCAATTGACTCAACCAACCTCCGAGTCACAGTGCAGCATAAATCAGGCACTGCACTAATCTGACCTGACACGCCTGAGCACATGCAAGCACAGGCGGGAGCTGCAATCTCAATACCCATACCTTTGTGAGGGACCATAGTTGTTCAGCTTGTTTTCCCACTGCCCAACATGCTTGCTCAATAAGCCTACCACAAATTTCTGGCACCTAAGATTATGGGAGGCTCCATGAAGCCAGTTGACCACAATGCAAGAATTGCAAAAGAAATCTTTGTTAGGGCCTGCATATTTTTGAACACAAACACAGTTTAGAAAGGTGCCCTCAATTGCATGTCACTTTCAAGTATCCCATCATGTGTGCACATGATGTCTTTGAGAGACCCTGGCTGGTCACAAAATCCACCCAACAATGGAATTCCGTGAACACGCACTGAGCCAATAATCCCTTGAACATCATACTGCGCCAAAAAGAAAATATGCATAGTCAACCGAATGAGCATGGAGCTTCACAGCAAGCTTGGTGACTTTCTGAGGATCTAGACCGAGATTTTTCAGAGGCTCCAAGGGCTGTAGATTGTGACTCTCACTCCTAAAAGGATAGTGTGGAGGCAAACATTGGCTGCAGCTTGGCGAATGTGTTGACGGAGCACGCTGTGCTGGTGGTGAGCGGCTTCAAGCTGGATCCTAGGCCTGGTATCTTCACAGTACTTGACTTCCTCAAGATTGATGTGCCGCTGATTGGGTTGGAGCTGAATGGAGTTCCGGACTCTAGACGAAGGCTGGTAGGCTGGTGCTGTTGCTGAGAGCCCCCTATCCCCTCTGCACCCTGCCCTACTTCTTAATGCATACCTAGGGTGGATATCTGGTACTTTTTTATTAGGCATGTCAGTTACTAGTATGGCATCTGGGCCGCTAGTAGTAAGTCTTTGCTTAGTAGGAAACCGGCGAGGGAAGAGCCATTCTGGGACAATTCTGTTGGTAGATCCTGCAGGGATTTGTAGGTTTTTAAAGGCTGATGCAATGTCCATTTAAAAAAACCTAGAAGCCTGCTTCTTAAAGCTATAGATCTATATTATAGGTTCATGATAAGTCTACATGCGATGTTGTGGCGTTCAGTAATCATACCAGATCTGGTGCTCTAGAGATAATCTGGTGTTGACAAACTGATAGAATGTGTAGGGCACTGTCTGAGTGATGACAGGGGGGGCATTGAAGACTGGTCAAGGTCTAAATCGGACATGCTTCTGATTGAAAAGGGCTGTAAGGTAGTCAAAAATCTTCTTCATCTTCTTCATCTTGAAGAACAGATTGAACATTGTCCAGAAAGCGTTGCAGTTATTTTTGTGGGCTAAGGGAAGTAAAACTTTATAATATGAGTAGAAACTCGGGATCCACGACCAAAGTGGCTGTCAGAGGTTGAAATTCCAGCTTGACCAGCCAAAAATAAGTACCTGAATATTCAAGTAAGCTACAAAGCCTGCAATTGTTGCGGGCGCACTTCCATTTGTATGAGCACAACAAAAAGAAATGGTTACCAGCACAGTATGATCTTGACAACAAGTCTGCTGCAAACAGTTTCATAATCCTGAAAGGTAGTCGCAAAATGATCCGATTCTCCGATACCTTTCTCCATATTTCAAAAAATGGTAGGATTCAGGTGCCAGATTCCCACCCCTTGTCTAGTCGTTCAGTTAGATTTGACACGTCATTCAGAAACCAAACTAAATACTGAAAAAAAGAGAAGACATCACATGGATGTTGTATTTCACTAACGCGTCTGCATTACACTGTGTATTTCAAGGATGCAATCAGCGTCTATGATAAAAATATTATGATAAAAATATTATGATAAAAATATTTTGAGCAATGAGGATGTTTGGCGGTTCCAAACACTTAGCGCAGGGCCGATGAGCCGATCATGCCCTTAAATTCTTAAATGACTTATGTAGCTGTGCGTGTCGTTCCGAAGATCACCTGGCATCATTGATTCAATTAGTGTTGCCAGTATTTCTCTCAAATGGCTTGAGCACAGCACAGTGTCATCGATGTGCAGCATTTTGGCTCATCAGTGATTCAATGGATTCCTTGACCTCGTGCTTTTTCTCTGGAGCTAATTTGTTGTACAAGTATGTTATAGGCTACATCCTCCCTTCAGGTCCTGTCAAAGTAGCATGGGGTGGAGGCACAGAGTTTGAGCGAATTAAGCGGGTGAGTAGCTAAAAGGCTGTGCATGCCACAAAGTTGCAGGCATACATGTATCTGTGAGCACACGAATTGACCATACAAGTGCGCGCACACATCATGCATGCACATATTTGTATACACACACGTACACTATAATGACGCGCACATCTGTGCAAAAATAGACATGCACACGTGCACACACATACACACACGTGTGCGCACTGAGGAACACACAAGCACGGACACACATGCATGTATGCTTGGTCTCTAAGTTGATAGTGGTCAATGAATTAGAGAAAATTTGAAATGTTTCTGCTGTTCCAATCTCAGTTGGGTGAAGGTGGATATGCGTATGTGGACCTCGTGAGGGGAGAGCAGCAAGCATTGTATGCCATGAAAACGGTGAGATTGTAGAGAGTGGCTGGGGAGAAGTGTATTGTCTTCAAAACAAAAAGCATCAGAATTTAGGCTCAAGGAGTCTTGTATGCAGCATGATGAGCCGGGGAGTCTTTTTTGCAAAACTTGGCATAAGGGTTTTACAGGCAGCATGATGTATGCAGCTCGGGGAGTGTAAGTGACAAGCCCCTGATCTTAAAAAAGCTGCAGCTGGTGATCTCAAGTACTGTGGTTTGGCTTTGGTACGGATGAGATTTGTGGAAGTTGCCTCAACCTGTTGGAGCACAGGGGGAAGCCAGGGGGCCTGAGGACCAGGGCTGTGAGGAGGGCAGAGCGCAAGGGAGGACAGGTTTCTGAAAGGGCAGATTTTGGGGGAGGACAGATTGTGAGAGAGGACAGAATGAAGGGTTCCTTCCATGAGAAGAACAGTGAAGGGCCTGGCATCTGCACCATCCGGCCCCTCGCGAGCATCTAGGTTGCCTTGGCACTGCTGTCCAAAGTGAACGCCCTGCTGCCGTGCATGTGTCATTTATGTAAGGGTATGTATGTGTCATTCAATTAAGGTGCGATGTGTCATTCAATTAAGATGTGCATGGCGAGCCAATGCTTGGCTAAATAATTTTCGATGGTGTGCCGTACCACTAAGAGGCCACCACCCCTTTGAAGTGCCTGATCATGCATGCACGCACGCATAGCATGCACATACCTCGAGCTCTTGAGTGGGTTAAAGGCTAAGGGGTTAGGGTTAGGGTTAGGTGTACAAGGATGCTTGCCTGTGACCATCCTGCTCCATGCTGCAGCTGCTTTGTGCTCTTCGGAGGGGTATGGGTTGCTGAGTGCACGCAGCCACGCTCTCATATTTTTCTCACAGGTGCTCGCTCAATCGCCGGCAATCCTGAAGGCGGCTGAGCAAGAAGCGAGCATCCAAGCCCAGCTCTCCCACCCTGCCCTGCTCCCCTTGCTCGGTGGGTGTTGGGGATTGCCACGGATACCTGCAGCAGCAACAGCAGCAGCAGCAGCAGGGAAGGGATGCTTGGTGTCGGTCCCAGCACTGACAGGGCAAGGGGAGGAGACGCTCGCTTTGAGGAGTGTTGGGTTAATGGGTTTGGCTCATGCAAAGGGCGAGTGCCCACCTAATGCCTGAGTCAGTTGCCCTTCTTAGCTTGCATAGCCCCTGGTCGGGGCATCTGTGCATGTCCAACCAATTGAAATGATCGAGGTGCCACTACAGGCTGGGTACTGTGGCAGAGGAGCAGCACGCTTAGGGGCTAATGGGCTAGGGGGCAGATGGCTGTAAAGCAAATGGGGGCGGGGGGGGGCGTATGGCTGCTGCAGGCTAAAGGTTGTAAGGTGGCCTGCGGGGTGTTTTGTGGCCCTGCAGCTGGAGGTTGTCCTTTGTGGCCTCCTCAAGGTGTGTTCAGGAGGCCAGGGCATGCCTAGGGCTTGCGCGTGTGCTAGGCCAGCCACCCTTGCTGCGCTCCCTCCCCTTCACTGTGGCTGCCGCACTCCCTCCTTTTCACTGTGGCTGCCGCACTCCCTCCCCTTCACTGTGGCTGCCGCACTAACTCCTGTCACTGTGGCTCCTGCACTCCCTCCTATGACTGTGGCTGCAGAGACCCACGTGGTATCTGGGCGCGAGGGCGGGTCAGCGGCAGATACCTGCACGCGCTTTTCCTTCCTCTTTCCGGCCTACACAGATGGTGAGCAGCACGCACTGCGCACGTTCGCGCATGCAGCACTTGCGGCTGCAGGACTGCGTGGCAGCACGCAGCCTGGGTGGCGCGCGCCTCTGCCCTCGGTGTCTTTACCCCCCCCCCCTGCATGCGCCATGGACTCAGCCCTTTTGCCGCCAAGCGCTGCAGTGCCCTGCCCCACTGCCCCGCCCTTTCACCTCCAAGCGCTGCCATACCCTTGCCTGCTCTCTTCTCTGCCCGGCGCTGCCGCGCCCTTCCCCCCGCCCTTTAGCGGCCAAGCGCTGCCGTGCCCTTCCCCACCCTTGGGGTGCAGGCACGCTTGCAGAGGAGCTGGAGGCACTGGAGCGCAGGGCGGCAGCGCATCCGGGCGGCGCGCGGCAGGGGGGCCCGCTGGCAACCGGCACCCTGCTCCTGTCCATCGTAGACACCCTGTCAATCTTCCACCAGGTGAGGCGCGCAGCAGCACCTTACAGCACCTTGAGAGCGCCCAGCAATTGCATAGTCAGGCTTCCCAAAGCAGGGCTTCCCAGGGCTGCCGCCATGCGCTCAGCGGCTGCAATGTCAGGCACCCGGAAGCTGTGGCTGTAATGTCAGGCTGTGGCTGTGGCTGCAATGTCAGGCACCCGGAAGCTGTGGCTGCAATGTCAGGCACCCGGAAGCTGTGGCTTCTCCAAGGGCTCTGCCATGCACTCAAGCTCTGTGATCGTGCTGCTGATGGCGTGCCAAGCATTCACAACACCTGCCCCGCCACTGCTCCTTACCGATGGCCTGCCCCTTATGCTGCCGCTGCAGATTGCATCAGGCCTTGCGAGCATGCACGAGGCTGGCTTCGCCCACCGTGAGTGTGGCCTGTGACAAGTGTGGCGCACCGCGTGAGCGTGGCGCACCATGCAAAACTGGCCAGCCATGCAAGTGCGGCCCACCTTGCAGACGTAGCGCATTCAGTGGGCTTGGCATGCCAAACAAGTGTGCCTCCCTGTAAGTCTGCTCCCCTGTGAGTGTATGTCCCTGTGAGTGTGCCTCCCTGTAAGTATGCCTCCCTGTAAGTGTGTCTCCCTGTGTGTGTGTGTGGTGCACTCGGTATGTTCTTATGGGTTGTGTGCATGCACGGGGCCCTGCTGAGGCCATGAGGGTGAGCTTCAGACGCCCATGATAAATGGTGTGCCTCTCTGGGCGTCCAAGGTAAATGGTGTGCCTCTCTGGGCGTCCAAGGTAAATGGTGTTCCTCTCTGGGCGTCCACGGTAAATGGTGTGCCTCTCTGGGCGTCCAAGGTAAATGGTGTTCCTCTCTGGGCGTCCACGGTAAATGGTGTGCCTCTCTGGGCGTCCATGGTAAATGATGTGAACTATTGTTTGTGACCCATGCTCACGGCTTTTAGCAATCATCTCAACATAAGCAAGGCTAAGTTGCTCATACGCAAAAAGCTGGATGCAGTAAGCAAACCTGTACACGCAACAACACGCACTTGCATGCGCACATGTAAGCAAACATTTTGTACATGGGCGCTAACACTTGGGTGTACCCTTTTCCTGTGTGCAGGGGACATGAAACCGCACAATGTGCTCATACAGCGCTTGAGTCAAAGCAGCCAAAGCTCACCTGCCCTGCCTGTCTCCATAGCAATGCAAGTAAGCATTGAACTGGTTCAGCTGGTGCAGTACAGGGTAAAAACAATTTGAGATTGGAAACAAATTCAGATGTGACACATCTTTTGCATTGTATGTGTGTGCGTGTGGTGTGTGCGAGACTGTATCTGTATATGCATGGAGTGTTGTGGAGCACTCAAGAAGGGGAAGGGATTTGCGTGCATGTGCCACATTGTACTGTTTAAGCCTGCACAGGAGGAGGAGGGCGTACTCGCAGTGTGCTTGCAAGCGGACGCAGCACACTGCTGCAGCTAGCTCCTCCCCTCCCCTTGACCACGCCCCCCTCCGCCCGCGCTGCTGCCCCGCCCCCTCCCCTGGACGTCATTGTTGATCTTTATGCCTGTTGCACGCAATGCGGGGGTGCGCTGTGTGCTGTATGGGGCGCCTCGTGGAAAGGGCGGGGGACGAACCGACCGGCGTCAATCAAATGCAAGCATGCGCGTTGGGGTCGGAATACCGCGCCCCCTGCTTCTCCTGCGCTCGCCACTGTCACAAGAACGCCAACACAAACAAACCAGACACCAAATCACACTTGCGGGCGTGGGAAGGGGCGCAGCGCAGCTCCTGGGGGCCGGGGACACTGTGCCTGAGTGCACCGTTCGCCCAGCCGCGACCACCAGCGGAGTCCCCGCAAAATACTTATTCCAGGCAGCATTACCTTATGCTTTAACAACGCGCTTTCACATAAAATTGTCCACTCCAGAAACGGTGGAATTACCTTACATATGGCCTAAACAGACTACATAGCACAAAACATGTGCTTTGTGGAGAGCATTGGCTCATCTGTGCTGCATGCACTCTGCAAGCTCCTGCTCATACCTTGACGTTGCAGCTTGAGTCTATTGATGTCTCAGGACCCTCTCACATTGCCCTTGCTGCTGCAGCCACCCAGTTCAGAGTCATCGGCCCTGCTGCGCGGCGAGAGCGCTGCCCTTGAGCATACGGGGAAGAGCTGGCAAGAACCTCGGCAGCTTCGCATCAAGGTTGTAGGCTGACCTGTGCCTGCCAGGATGTGTGAGAAGGCCAGGCAATGATCTGCCGCTCTCTTGCAGCGAAGATGCATCATGTTGCCCCCACATCAAGGTTATGGGCTGGCTCGTGCCTGGCATACAGTGTGCTATGGCCAGGACATGATCTGCCGCTCTCGCAGGGGAAGATGCATCATGATGACCCCCCGTGCAGGGGATGCTTGAGGTGGCCTGTTAGCTGCACCAGTAAACCTCTCCTTGACGCCCGCCGCGGACCCCTTGGTTTGCATGGACCGTGACGTTATTGCCACTGTGATCTCATGCATGCCTCATGTCACATTCGAGGCATGTGACCTTGCAAAGTGTGCAGCACCTGGATAGTCTGGCTCCTGGACATATAGACACGTGAGGCCCCAGAAAAATTAGCATACGATGGGAAGACTAAAGAACCCCATGCAGGGGGCTTGCCGCGCGGCTATCATGGACTTTGGGGGCCATCTGCGCAAATTGACTCGTGGGCACCCTGATGATGAACCACACAGGGGGCTTACCGAGCGGTCATCATGGACTTCGGGAGCAGCTGCCAGCGCCACTTGCACATTCCAGACAGGCCTGCCGCGATGAACCTGCAAGAGGATGCAGAGGTGCGCACTGCTGGTGCTGCGGGGATGGTTTTGGCCCACTTTGGGCGCGAATGCAAAACACACCAATTTACCGGGAGGTTAACGCCAGGCATGAATATGTGCCTCATCCCGCTGGGTGAAGCTGCGCCTGAGTCATTAGGTGCATGCATGTTGTAGCTAGGTCTGGACGCATACATGCCTGTCCAAAGCCTGTCACAAGGCACTCAGCAATACTCGCCCATTACATCATCCTGTCCTGAGTTTCAAGCTCAGTGCCATGGCTAACTGATCGCCGGCTGTTTGCGCTTTATTATCACGTGTGCATGAAGCAACATGCGAGCGCCCTTGAGGCCACACATGCTTCATGTCCACCTCACACACGGTCCATCCAGCCACATGCATTTGCCCTGCGATAACACATGCGTGCTGCAGCACATGCCCAGTTCTGTACTTCTCGCAGTGGTGGCTGCATGCCTTGTTCCATCAATGTCTCTGTGCCAGCACCTGCCAGTGCAGCACCAACAGCAGAGTGGGTGCGCTTCACCGTGCCACCGATGGCTGCAGCCGGCGTGCTCTCAACTTAGTTCATGCAATGCCCCAAAGAGCATGGCATGTGATCCTGGCATTCAATGCATACGCTGCCTCAAGAGCGCGGCAAGTGACCCTGGCATTCAATTCATGCACTACCTTGAGAGTGCAGCGTAAGGCCATGCTGTAGAGCTTGTGCACTCAACCCCCTGCAGTCAAACTGCACGGCTACCTTCCGCGCCCCAGAGCTCATGTCCCCTCCATCAGGAACCACCCTGGACCTGGGTGCTGCAGACGTGTGGTCCCTGGGTTGCACACTCTTTGCCATGTGCTACGGACGATCCCCATTCCAGGTGTGGTCCGCGTTGTCCTGATCACTCCTTTCCTGCTGCTTTGCGATGATGATGATGATGACGGTGATGATGATGGTCATGATGATGATGACGAGGATGTTTGGTGCTGGATGTGCCAATCTGTCCTGCAAATTCACACAGGTGCAGGTATGTGCTAGTCATCATGTGCTGGCCTGGACATGAGCAGCAAAATGCACACTCCACATGCCAACATCTAACCCGCCCCTGACCCCACCACACAGGTGGCCCTTGACCGCGGCGGCTCGCTCGCCTTGGCCATCACCAATGCCACACTCCCCTTTCCCACCCTCCCCCCTGCCTCCCCGCTTGGAGGTGGTCTCCATCAGGGAGGTGGCCTGCTGCCCATGCCCGAGCTCCCCGCCGCCTCCGCAAGTTTGCCTGGCACAGCCCAGCCGCACATGCCAAGCCCAAATGGTGGGCAGCTTGTGCCGGGGCACCTCGCGCTGCAAGTGAGTGCGTTGGGGGTGCCTTACAGGATACAGCCAACACCGCGTGTGCAGGCTTCTGGCGCATGCAGCAGCGCACCATATGCTTCAGTTGAGGTGCCTTGGCCTGTGCTTTCCTGCACAATGCTCACCACTGTGGTGTCCTTGCTGTGCAGGCACTTGTCAAGCGGATGTGCGCAACGGACCCAAAGGCTCGCCCAACAGCAAGTGCGCTGGCGGAGACAGCACTGCAAATGTTGGAGAGCTATGCGCCTCCCTAGTCAATTTTTATGAAGTTGGCTCATACACGCATACGCTCTGTGTATGTGGGCTTGTGTGTGTGTCCTGCATATACTATTCCAGGCTGCTACTTTGTGGCAGTGACACGAGTCTCCAAAATCATAATAACTCTTGAAGACACGTTTGACTTCACCACTTGGGACTTGCTGACTCAGCTTCCGATTGGATTTATGGTGGATGTCGCAGTACATGCAAAAAACTCTGGATGGAAACTACTCTTTGGTTCAGGATACAGGAACGGAAAGGGAGCATTTAAGAAGCTGCCTGTCCTAAACTGAGCTCTTTTCACTCCCTTTTTGGACGTTGGAGGACTGTTTGATGCTTGCAACAGACATCTGCCACGCCCTCTTTACACAACACCAGTGGGGCCAACCAAGGCTGTAATCCTAAAACCATTCTGTCTATTTTCAAAGCACGTCAGGCAGATTGTCAGGCTGAGAGTCTGCTGCATGCAGAATAGCTTCTAGACATAACCACTACATAAATACCGCGATAGCTGAATTGCCAACCGGCCAAGTACTCAGCCAACTAACTCCAACTTGGAGTCGGTTGAACCGACTGAACATGCAGTGCAACACACTTCAAGTGTGCCATAAGTTCTGGCTGCAGCACTTATCTGGTGTGACAAGATCCTCCCCATTTCTCGGATTGCCTCACAAACAAAACAATACAGTCTCAGGGGGCAGCCCCTGCAATGCAATGATTGCATTTCCTCCGAATCACCAAGCTCTTGAATTTGTCACAGGTTCCAGGCTGGCTTGCGTGCCGTTCTCGTGCGCGGTCTGTCTACATTGATTCTGCAGTGCCATGGTTAATAGCAGATGTGGATATAGGGGTCGAAGAACGAGGGATACGGTGCCCAGTAAATTCATATCTGTTGTGTAGCAGAACGAGGCTGTGGTGGAGGCACTGCTTGAGAGGGTGGTAAGTTTTCTGTCTGAGGTTTCATAATGGTAGCAGATGAGACAAGTTTCACATTGAAGTGGGTGTTGGCTACTGTGTGTTATTGGTGAGGCAGTGGATGGCAGGGGTGCTGGCTTCAGTGTTTTTGTATGCCAAAAGCTTGTGAATTTACTGGAGTTGAGTTCTTCTGCTTAGGGTTGAGGTTGACAAGGGCGGCCAGTCTGTTGAGTGCTATCCTGCTTTTAGTATCAACTTTGTAGAATCTCACTCTAAGTTGACCATCTTATGGCTGGCAGAGATTAGCTTGAGCTGAGCCTGTATACATTTGATGAAGCCCAATGTTTTTACAAGTGAACCGCGTTTTTTGCTGACAGAATGTGGATTGTAGTGGCTGTGATCAGAGGAGACACTTTTGGTGCTGCCAATTTTCAAATCGACTAAAAAAGAATGAGTGATATGGGCCACGCTACTGGCCATGTCTCAAATAGCTTCTGCAGCGGATTTGTTGCAGATTGATTGCCAATCCAATGAGGTGTTGCAGTGTTTCTGGAATTTTCATCATCTCATTTGCTCAGAAAGACATTAGCAGAAAGGTACGCTGGGTTGAAAATGTTGAGGGTGCCTTCTAACTCTTGTACTACCTTATATGCAGGATCTTTCAGGGATTTCATGAAAGTAAACCGGTCAGAATCACTGATAGGGCAGTTTTAAACTTTTATGAGGGCAAGGCTTGGGAGTGTGGATATCATTGATGATGGGAATGTGAATTATGAGGGTACTGATGGGAAGAGTTATTAGCAACGTAATGTGGTCACTGAGATAGTCTGCATGTGTGACACAAAGGACATTGCGTGGCAAGGTCAGTGGGCAGGATGATGTTATCAATGGGGCTGAATGTGTAGCTAGAGTTGTTTTTGCTGTCTTTACCCATTGATTGACAGTGGGTCCAGGGTCTGATGCTGTTTTCCAATGGGAGAGTTAAGATCGGAGGAAATTATGGTAGCTGAATATTTGCAGAGGTTTCACAATGTTGGATCAGCCATGGCTGGGCTGTGTAGCCTCCTCTGGCACGGGTGCGTTAGATTTAGTCATGTCTTTAAGAGAGGGAGATGTGGTTGGTGTCAGTTCTTGTGTGGTATCCAAGAGAATAGCCTCATTAGTGTAGGCAATGGTTCCTGGGTTGAAAGGAAAAGGTTAGATTAGGTTACAAAGCTGTACCTGCCAAATGAGGGCAGCTTAGCAGAAGCCAAACGGGCCTGCGACCAAAACCAACATAAGGCAGGCAAGGTTGTGATCTGAAATCTAGGCACAGCATTCTTAGCACTCATACAAACAAGGCTAGGCCTTTGGTGTCTACTTGGCTAATAAAGTCTCTTCGCCTCTTTGAGCTACCAGGGGGGGAGCGGAAGAGTTGGTGGTGCTTGACCCGCAAGTTTGGCAAGTCAGCACTTGGGCAATCTAAGAGGACATGCTCTTCATCTTGCACACAGTGCCAGTTGCATTTAGTGCAGATTCTAAGCTCATCAGGAACTCTGTGCTGTTGCTGTTGGAGCTGCTTGATATTCAAGTTGTGACCAGAGAGTCTTAGTCTGGAGAGAGTGCGTGACAAATGGTTTGGGATATTGTGTCGTAGGTATGAAGGCAGAGTTGGTTTTGTTGCACGTTTCCGATCATCCAAAAAGCCAATCTGACACCCTATGGGCACTCCAAAATGGGTGTGATAAGTCTCATGACTCTGCTGGAAACATGTGCATTGAAAGGAAAAGCGCTGCCAGCTAGATGGACTCTCCTGCTTTGGGCCCTGCTGCTAGAGGAGCTTAGAACCAGCACTCGCTTGGCCTTTCAATCCGTAAATTAGTATATTACAAGTAAGGCTTTAACGCCAGCAAGGCCGTTAGGCTGATTGCTTTATGGCTGGTCGTTGAAAGCCAAAAAGTAATCCAAACTATTTGAGATAGAATAGCAAAGTTTGTTGTGTAGATGAGAAAGGAAAGTTTGACTACTGACTCAGGTATGGATGTCACAGATGGCATGGTCTCGCGGTGCAATGAGCAATCTTATAAGTTTACCAACATAGTGAACCTACCAAGAAAAAAATAGAAAAACCAAGCAGGCAATATATCACTCCCTACATCAGTCAAGGAAAACAGGGCACCAAAAGAAATTCAATCTCACGGTCCATTCTATGACATGACTTCCTCAGCAAGATTTTGTATCCTTTTTGTTCTCCTTTTGTAGCAATTTAAATAGGTCACTGTGCTTTGTATCACCACTATACAGATCAAGCACACATACTCCAAACAATCAGCATGACCACACTCATGAGCCATAACTCATGGCGCAACCGCCCGCTGCGCTTCTGCCAGACCGCCAGACAGCCTGTCAAGCACATCGCTGAACCCTCGCCTGATGGAGTTGAGGGCATCTGCTCCAAAGTCACGTGCTGTGTCTCCAAGGTCCTGGGCAGCAGCTGCCGCAGATGCACCTGCACAAGGCACAGATTATTGTTGCCTCAACTGTTGACTTGGAGGGACCAGCGTGCACAGCTCCATCGTAGCACAGCTCCATCATAGCACAGCTCCATTGCGGCACTACGTAGGACAGCAGCAAGCAAGATCTGCTTGGCAACCCAGCCTGTACACAAACATCCGAGGGTGGGACAGGCGGCTGTCCTGGTCCTCAGCAGGGGGCAGCTCCCCATTCATCGTCACCTGCATCTTCCAAATCGTCCACGTGGTCAGTGCGATCCCCAGCATCCGGAGCACTCTGCTGCTGATCCTCTGCAGGGCGAGCGCCGCTTGTTGCACCCTGCGCACTCCCTTGAGGGCCCTCGCCCTTGCCCGTGCCCTTGTCCGGGCCCGTGCTGTCTTCCCCAGCATCGCTCCCTCCACCGGCATTGTTAATGCTATCCATCATCCCTCCCAAGGCCTCCGCTAGTCCTCCCCAAGCTGCGTGCAAAGCCTGGCTGACTGCGTTGCCAATCCGGTTGGCCACGCTCCAGCTTGTTGGGTCTGTAGCATGTTGACATCATAGCAGCATGAGCAGGACTTATTGTCTGCAGAGACTCTTTCCTGTGATTGTCCTGTTGTTCTCCATGCCTTCCACCTGTACAGCTCACCTTGCAGCAAGTTCCGCAATTTCTTAGGAACTGGCAGGTCAGCACTGCCCACATTGTCGGCCACACCATCCTGCAGGGGCAAGGGTTGCAGGTACCGCAACTCTTGAGCATTCACAAAATTGCGACTCCTCTTGATAAGATCCTCGTCCAAAGAATCACACTCTTTGACAAAAAAGGGCCACCACACTGATAAGTTGAAAACAGACTTCACCAAAGCATACCTGGTAGTGGGTTTTGATCAGTTCTTCAGGCATCTCCGATCGAAGGTCCACAGAGGCATTGGTCGCTTCCCCTGGTGGCTCCTGCACCAAGCAATTGGCTATCCTCAAAGTGTTCTGCAAAGTACTGCACCTTATAAAGCACCTTATGAGGCACCATTGGCAGATCTGGGAGCCTCTACATGCCCCTGCCTGGAACTTATCTGATTCCTAAGGGGCCTGCAGGGTTAAGCAACCCACTGGATGCGTTTGACCAGCCTCTTTACCCTTTGAATTTCTAGGGGTCATCTATGCCAGGGAATTCTTGCGCATTCACAGCAACTTACGCACCCTCGAGTATGCAGTGTTGGAATGAGCCAGGGCGACGAGAAGGAGGGTGAATTTCATGTCAATTAAAGTCGAATTGACTTAACTATGGGATTAATATTGCTTTTCCCAGTCGCAGACTGGCGGCCGACAATCGACGACCGACGATCGCAGGCAGACACTTGCTCTAGATAACCATCCATAAAAGAAACAGGCACGTAAAATAATACTTTCATGCATTTTAAAGCCTTATGGGACTTGGTGCAAGAATTAGATCACATACCAGTTGGGTTGTGAGAAGAGTGCTGTTATTCGGTTGTCCCTGGTCAAAGTCGTCTATTCTCTTCTCTTCTTTGCTTAGAAATAAGGTAAACGATCCTCGACCCAAAACAAAGAAAAGCAAAATCGCGCTGGCAAAGGCCACAAATAAAGGCTGGCAGTACACCCTGACATGTCAGCGTGTACACGCTTACTTTTGAACTTTCTTCGCTGAATGTCAGTGGAAGGTGCTTGCACCTGGTATGATCCTACCTAGCAAAGATGATGTATTTAGGTCATCCCTCCACCTTACAACTCAACATTTCTTAAAGGGCAACCCAGGCGTGAAGCAGTCTGCGCCTTGTTGGGCTGTGCTTTTTCCTTTCTGTGCTACCTCAGCATTTTTCTTGGTTCAAAGCCTTTAAAAAGCCGAGTTGATGTCGAGTTTTACACCGGTGTGCTGGCCTCAAGCTTCAGCCTCGGGCTAAGACATGTTGGGCTCCTGACATTTTGCGCGCCTGAAAGGGAATGCGGGGCTGCGACACATAAACCTGATTAATTTTCAGGCTTGAAGCCTTCTTGCAGGAAAATATCACGCCATGTAAGTGCTGCAGCCAGAAGTGTGCTGCACTGCATACATACTCAGTCGGTTGGAGTTGGAGTTGAGTACTTAAAGTGGTTGACAATACTGCTATTGCTGTATTCGGTGCAAATACGTACTTAAGGACAAACTTGCAGCAATATTTTGTTGAGTATGGAAGGAAACTTGTAATAATGAACCCCATCATGATGTAGAAATCCACTCAGGCCTTTGGGGAACATGGCACAGCAGTGCAATAGTGTGTGGTCCAACTTAAAGTGTGTACATAAAACATTCTGAGAATCTGAGCTTCAGCCGCCAAAGAGAGAAAGAGCGAGAGAATCCAGCATGTCCACGTGTGCACAGGCTCCGTGATTGTCCCCTCTGCTTTTAGGATTTGTACGCTGCCCGCGGTCCGCAGCCAGTCCACACAACACCCCCTTCGTACCCAATTTGTTACTCAGAGTTTTCCGCTGACCTGAGGTTTAGGATGAGGAAAGCGTGTTCGGATCTTGCTGAGACTATAGTATGCACCCTCAGGAATGCAACAACAAACTAGCACTCGTGCGCGAAATTGGGGTGCCCCGCTGATACCACCTCGTTATCTGTGCCTTGATCTCCCTTAGCATGTCATGAGGAATATAAGCAGTTTCATTTGCAAGCACACACTCTCGCGGTGGAATTCTTCATCTGGCACGTTTGAAATGGCCACTGCGACAAGTGCTCCTGTGATGCTGTTCGAAATGAGGTGCATATTCTTTTTCACTGTCTTGTTTGTGTGCTCTCTCAGAAAGAAGTCATTGTTCCTTTTCTTCCCTTTCTGCCAGTCCTTCTCTTTGGAGGCCCTTTATATTTTGCATGCCTTGCCTAGTCAGACTCAGGCTGTCTTTGATTTCCTCTCTCAACGGCACAACAAACTCTGCCATTCCATCTCGGACACTATGGACTATTTTTTGGCTGGCAAAGACCAGCAACAAACCAATCAACCTATCGACCAGGCTGGCAATTAGCCCAAACATGTAAGTTGCCTTATCCTACTTGGCAGTATGCTGCAGTTGTTCATCCTTTGTCAGCATTGTTCAAATAAAGGCACGAGGACCGTGGATAATAACGAGTGTGCGTCGAGGAGGCCCAGGCGCATAACCATCAATCTGTGGTCACTAAGTTGCAACAGAGTCATGAAAGCTTGAAGCGCCTCGGTATTGCCGAGCATCTCAATTCCTTTGTGTCAAGGTCACCACCATCACCACTCATTAAAGACATGCCCAGACCCAAAATAAGCATTTCAATGTACAGGCCATGAGCACAACAAGTGAAGCTCTTAGCCACGAGAGAGTTCTCCAGGCATCATGCGCCCTTCATGCGACCAAACTACATGCGAGAATTCGCAACGGGCACTGGCAGCGGCAGCAGCTATCAAGCTACATCACCTGCTCTTTCAAGCATTATTCTTGACATTGCGTCCTTTTGCACTTGCCTTGTGCAGGCCAATAATCATGGCCAGCCAGACACCCTTGCTGCTTGCGCTTCTCGCAAACACTATTTAAGCTTTCTTAATCATGCACATGCGCTCGCCACGATCAATGGATGTTCATCGATGCCCCTCTGCATGGCTCAATGGTGAATTCTTGCTCCACATCCCCGCCCTGTACAACTAATAGCCTGGACCTCCTTCCCTGGTAAAACCTGTGTGCAAGCTTAATACCACAGGATGCACCAGATCCCTGTCCAAGAAGCATGAGCAGCACAAACTTGGCCACAGCCTTGCTGGATGCATTGAGCCGTGCTTAGTTGCTCAGTCTAAGTTGCGCATCATGATGCAGAACTCATTGTAGTCAATCTGGCCGTTGCCGTCAGCGTCCACCTCCTTGATGATGTCTTGCACATGTGAGTCGTTGATGCCTAGCTTCGACAGGCACTGCAAATGATCAGTGTGTGTACACACATGCGCGCCTTCCTAAGGGTGTGTGCGCGTGCGCGTGCGTGTGTATGTGTGTGCACGTGTGCACGTGTGTGTGAGCGCACGTGCATACCCGCAAATGTCCAGGAACAGGGATATAAACAGGCAGTGAGGTCATAGATTTGAGAGGATGGCAACCTTACGGAGGAGACTGCTCAACATTGCGCATGATCGGAGCTTACTGTGGTTCAGCGCATGTCAAAAGCATGCCAGGAAGAGTAGCTTGGGCAACCAATCAAACAACTTATTTAACCAAGGAAATGTAGTCAAGGGTACAAGGTTACCCAATCTCCCCCAGAAGGGCCTACCCCTGCTGCCAGTCCTGGAACCTGTGCTAGATGGAGCGCCAGCCGGCTGCTAAGCTCCAATGCAAACTTGCAGGGCGCATGCCATCTTGCACCTCTCCACACCTGAGAGAGCATGCAAACGCGCATGCAAACGGCTGCACCACGTGCACATACACCCACACCTCTGCCACCCACCTGAACCAGCTCATCGTGCGAAATCTGGCCATTGCCATCCAGGTCAAAATGCTCAAACGCGGTCTTCAAGTTCTCCTCGCGCTGCAGCTTGCCCATGTTGATGGTGGCTGCAAGGAACTCCTCGTAGTCGATGGTGCCATCTCCGTTCACATCCGCCTCCTGTGAATGTCGCCGCAGGTGACAGTGGTCGCCGCAGTGGTGACAGTGGGCGTGTGAGGAGGCAGGGCCATACAGTCGCTTCAACTGGCTTTGGGAGGGCAGAAGCGCTTCGGTGCCACAGATGCAAGAGAGAGGACAGGATGGACCATGCAAGTATCATGGGCGCACTGCCAGCGAGGCGTGTGCACAGCCTGAGCAGCATATACATGCACAATCCAGACAACCTCATTTTAATGTTCCCCTTCCCACCAGACTGCGCAGCGGCAGTTGGTTCTGAGCAGGAGGACCCATCTTGGTTTGTCTGCTCTGAATTACGCCTTGCTGATGACTGGGTAAGAGAAGTGGCTGCTGCTGCTGCTGCTGCTGCTGCTGCTGAAAAGCAACGCTGCTTCTGGAATTCCATGCATTTTGGGGGATGGAAACCATTGGCATGCGCCCGTTTGGCATACCCTAGCTGCATCCCGCTCCAGATCAGCTGTGCTCCTAATATGCATGGCTCCTAATATGGCACTCGGCGCATGGTATGCGCATCGTTGTGAAGATAACAGGCAATGCGTTCACACATGCCCGCTCCCTAGACTGCAGCGCGCAACAGACATACACAAAATCACACGCGCGCACACGCCTACATGTGCTTGAGCGTGCGCTTGCCCCCGTGCACCAATGCTCCAGCTCCTCCACCTCCTCGCACGCACCTGCATGATCCTCTCCACCTCCTTCTCCGTCACCACTTGGCCCTTCTTGTGCAGCGCAGCCGAGAACTCGGCCAGCGTGATGTTGCCGCTCTTGTCCTTGTCGATCTCCATGAACATCTCGCGCATGCCGCTGATTTCGTCGACGGGCAGGTTCAGTGCAATGACCTGCCGCAGGAACAACAGGAGCAGCAATCTCCAGCAGCGTTGCCCATGTGTGTGTGCACTTGTGTATGTGTGTGTGCATGCGTGGATGAAAGGCTAATTTTGGCGACCTATTGCCAGCGCATTAGGAGCAGCACCCTTCAGCAGTGTCTCATGTGTGTGTGTGCGTGTGTGTGTGTATATGCGTGCGCGCGCGTTCAAGACAGGGTGTAGCCATGCAACACAGGGTGCAGCCATGCTTAACAGCAGCAGAGGCCAGGCACACACAGGTTAGGGCGCAGCAAGAATCCTTGCCGGTGGGGGCTGAGCGGCCCCTGCGCCAGTGTTGCAGCTTTGGCCTTTTGTCCTTGCGGGCCCGCCCATTCCTTGCAAGCTATGAGGCAAACCGCCAAAGCAGGTAGGGGCACGCGCTCAGCTGAGGCAGGGGCACACGCTCTCAAGCAGCAACCGAGGCTCCCTGTGCTGCAGTGCCCCTCTGTGTGCGCACGGGCAGGCACACATGTGGGAGAGAGAGAGTGGGGGCCCGCATGCGCACGCGCATGTGCCCAGCCGCCTCGTCCCGTTCTACGGCGACTTGCCAGAGCAGTCAGCCACGCCAACTTCCTCTGACCATTGCCCAGGGCAAGCACAGTGGCTGAGCAAGCGCAGTGGCTGAGGAACATATGCAGGGGCTGAAGAG
>LKMJ01000948.1_pt1 | contig 24419 bp, 38 predicted proteins | sample 643391 | NCBI WGS metagenome assembly LKMJ01 (sample SAMN04112250, study PRJNA286221) | soda lake metagenome | biome: soda lake; feature: Kulunda Steppe; material: water; isolation source: sample PL-Br10 brine of Picturesque Lake | place: Russia: Kulunda steppe | collected 2010-07 | reverse complement strand
ATGAAGTGCAAGATACCATAGTCTTGCTGCATGCAAGCAATGGCTACACAAGCAAGCAGAGTGCCAGCAGGCATGGGAGGCGTGCACTTCCATGGCTGTGAAGTCCTTGGGCAGCACTCTATGGCTGTGACCCTAGGTGTGAAGCGGTCTGCACCTGACGCAACCTTTGGGTTCGGGGTTCGAACCTCCGTTCCCGCGCCTTGGAAAGAAGTTTTAAGAAGTACGTTCGCATTGTTCATAGTAGATTGCGAAAGGTATTGAAATAAGCGGTATGTGTATGGTGTGTAAAGAAAGGACAACATCGCCAAAGAGTTCAAAGAGCTCATGCCGCGTGTAAAATCGTAGCGCAATTTAGTTTAGGGAAAAGAAGGAAAAGGTGCTCTTACAATCCAATAAGAGCCACTAAGTCAAGTTTCTGTGTCTACGCCTGCGTCTTGGACGCTCTGTTTTCTCTGCTGCAGGTCGGCAACGCATAATGAGATAACGGGCCTGAAAAAATGAGCTTCAAAATTATTTTTTTTGTCGATAATTTTTCCCTGACTGTAGGTATGACTTTGCAGCCCCTGCACCATTTATCAACCTGAGCACACAATTGGATGGCTGATGTATCTCTGCATGTAATAATCCTCAACTTGTAGAGAATGGCGCTGGTGGGGTGGGCAGCCAATTGTCAGGTTTCTGAAACGGACAGCGTCTTCTGCACACTGAGCCATACTGGGACCTAGATACAACAAAACATCCGCAATTTCACCTCGCAAAATCTGGTTCAAGAAGTTCGGCCTTTGCTGTGGGAGCTCCCCAAAACCGGGTTTTGAAAACCCTGTGTCAGGTCCTTTATTTGGCAACCGCTTGACGCTCAGACCATTAAATCGCCTCATCAATTTTTTTGAGATGCCTAATACTCCCACAATCCTCAGTCCTGGTCCAATGCGAATCCCTTCAGTGGCTGCAAATATATTCCTGTGTCAGCACCCACATCCCATGCATATCTGGGTGCCATCGCAACATGGTCACCCACGGAACACACCTCCTGGACCCCCGCCCCCTATGCCATCATGTTACAACAACTTTATTCAAGGAGACCATAGGGAATGGAGCGCCTTCGCTTCATTGGGGAAATGCCAATTTCCTGTCAAAATGGTGCAAAAACGGCCAACGCCGCACATGCAGCGCCCCAACCTCTCGGTTGTTCACATATCCGGGCTGTTCTCGGCATAAAAATATGTTGTGTATGGTTGTGGCAAGCAATGAGGAATCAAGATGGCTGAAACCCAAGTGACCCTGATTGGCTAGCTAGGCACAGCCCTGAGGGGGGGCCGGTGGCGGAAATGTCCACTTATTGTTTTTTATGAACAGGCCAGCACTGCTTGACTGGCAGTCGCACTTCTTGACAGAAGTCCTTCTCTTGTAAACGCATGCAAACTTTCAAGTTATACAGAGCGAGTGCCAGACAGTTCTCCACTCTCTTTGGAAGAGAGGGAGTTTGGAGAAAGTCAGGCACATTCTGGGATGGTGATCCTGTACTGATCCTTACACGAGGATTACTTTCGTCATGTTAGCATGAAACGCAGCACTGCGCTTAGCCCATGAGCGCATCAGATAAGTTAACTGAGATGACAAATGAGAAGGTCCGAGTTCCTTATTGACTTGTGACATGAACATGTGAACAGGCTCAGACTTGTGCATCCGAGTTGCATGCAATCCATCCTAGTATATGCGCTCCCAACACGGGGCATCAATATGGAGCAAATACAGCTTCAATCAAAGCATCCAATTCTGTACGCGAGCTTGCGAGGGCAGCTGAACTGGAGGAGAGCTTTTTGTTCATCTCAGTGGCGGGCATGCCCTTGCGAGCCAGGTCACTGCAAAAGAAGGGGCAGGATAAGAAGGGGCATGCGTGTGAAGTTGTACAAGCATCAGCTGCGGCATTGACAGCTTATGCAAGCTAGTGCGCATCATCTTGCAAGGCATGTCCCGCCAGTACTGCAAGAGCCCGTGCGCCTTTGCCTGGCTGCAGCTATGATTAGGCATACCTGCGCTCAGAGACAAGCTTGAGACTGCGGGTAAGGAGGCTGCGCTCCTTGTCCAGCACCTCCTTTGCCCTGTCTGCAGCACGTAACTGCCGCTGCGCGATGTCATTCAGGGAAGCTTTAGCCTGCGCGCCCGCAAGTACAACCATGCGCTGCTGAGTCTGGGCAACTGCAAGCCCAAGCATTCGCTACAGCGTCTGGGCAGCCAAAAGCCCAAGCATGCGTTGCAGGGTCTGGGCAGCAGCAAGCACATGCAGGCACTGCTGAGCCTGGGCACAACAATGACCACCAACTGTTGCGGCGGTCATCGCCAAGTTCAACCCCTCCACCTTCGAGCCTGCTTGGGCTAGCTAGATCCTTGCTCTTCCACACGGCCAGCGACTATTAATGGCAAGAAACAGCCGTTGCAGGGCATCCATGAGTCCCGGCATCAGAGTCGCACTTCACCTTCTTGTCAAGGTCATTGAAAGCAGCGTCCAGCTTAGCGCGCTCTTTTTGCGCATGCTCAATGTCTTCAGCTGTGCGGATGGTTGCACTGAGGCGCATGGCTGCGTCAATCACTTTGCCTTGCTCTGCAGCTCATGGCAAGAGGCAAGACAATGTGCGCTCACAGATGGGGCAGGTTGAGGCCAAATCTGGGCATACTTTTAGCATGCATTCAGCGCATGTTGCCCCTAGCTGGCACCTTTTCAGACTTATATCCACAAGCAAGCTTACAGGAAATGAGGTTGTAGGAGGCGCCACTCAGGAGCGGCAAGCATTGTCAAATCTGGTTTCTTAAGCAATTGGCTTGTTCCAGATCACCTAGTTTGCCAACCCACAGAGCCTTCTTGTGTACATGTCTTGTGAAAGCGCTCATTGACTTTGACTCAATCAATAAATTAATTATTGTATTGCTCTTCAATAGGCCAGGCACGTCGGGAAATACGGTGTTGATCTTGATTTTGTTCTTCACTGATTATGAACTGTATTTTCTAGGAGTTCAAACCTTTTTTGAGTCAATCAATTAGTCCCTCTTGCTGAAGTACAACAACCGCGATCGACTGATTAATTGACTCAAAAAAGGGTTTGAGCCCTCCCAGGCCCACAGGGGTCATCCAGTCATATCACACCGGACTCAGTCATGCATCTTCTTACATTATGTTGAGATGATAAAGCATGCCATTATCTTTGACCTTTCCCTCTGGCTCGGGTGCCAAAGATGGCAGCATAGACGGCTCGGCATCTAGTTTATGATGCACGCTTGACCACACGCAAGAACATAAGGCACGATCCCTGCCGTAATTGCTGGGCCCACCCCTCATAAGCTATAGCTGATGAGTGAGCAGAGCCCCAGCAGCAGCTCATCCAACAGAGTTTCAGCAGCCTGTGTGCTGACCTATTCTGCTGGCTTGAGGCAGGCAGATGCCCATCCATGTGTGCATGTACCTGAGATCCCCAGCAAGCGCATCCTTCCTCTTACCCAGGATGATGCTGTTGAGCTTGTGCATGAGCGTGGTGACCATCTCGATTTCCTTGGCGGCTTGCCACTTGTCGTCGCGCGAAATAGTCAGCTCCAGCCGGTTGTACGCGATGGCGGCCGCAAAAAGGGCAGCAAAGGCTGAAGGCAGGCATTGTAGGCATGCATCCAAAAAAGTCGTAAAAAATTGCATGCAGATTGCAGAGCGCAGTCGCATTGTTCTTCGGGCAAGAGGGCATTAAAGTCACCAAGCGCTTCATTTCTTATGTAGTGCTCTAGCAGTTCTCAAGTGTCACAATTGTCACAGTGTTCAAGCATTGAATTGAGGGCAGGGTGGCGATCAAGCTGCAAGGTTTGCACGCAAGCAGTGCGCGCACACACATCTCTTCTAGCATCTGCAACCAGACAAACAAAGATGCTCGTTCACAAGCTGCTGCCCCGAGCATACAAAGTGCAGTCCATGTGCTCAATCACTTCAGACCGGGTATGAGTGCACTCAATGACGAGACAAAAAAACTGAGGCGAGGCAAGTGCACCCTGTGTGCAACAGGGTAGCGGTGTGATGTGCCATCACCTTGTGTGTGTTCAGGCGCACGTGCAGCCATATCAGCTGCCGCGACCCACCAGCAATGAGCAGGAGCGGCTCCCGCAGCAATCCTGCTGTGGAGAATGCATAGTCTACGTGCAGCTTGGTCGCGTGGTCGGGCGTTACGTGTTGCGTGCGAAGCACCACCACAGGGCGGCCAATGGTGTCCAGGTACGTGAACTTCACGTCGCTGCTCTGCTCGAGCGACCTCAGCACATCCTTGGCCACTTTTGCGGAGATGGCAGAGGCGCCCTCTGGCAGCACAACCTGCGAGTGTGTAAGCGTGTGTGGTGAGGCCACGCACGCTCTTGCAAGTCAGGGCCTCCACGCACTGGCCTTCCAATGGGCAACCAAACGGCCGCTTATATATCTGTGTGCCCGCACACACGCGGGGGTGCGTGTGTGCGCATATGTGCATGGCGTGCACGTGTGTGCTGTGTACGAAGCTGTGTGTCAACGTGTGTTTGTTCACCTTGACGGTAAGGTCCTCCACGTACAGACCCTCCACTGGTGAGCCGAAGTCCATGGTCAGCCGCCGCTTGCCGTCTGAGGCCTTCTTGAACAAGAAACCCTCCAGGGGCACGCCATAGCCTGAAAGCAGGCACGTGACAATGGGCATGCCAGGGGACAATGCATGCAGGTGTAGCCTGAAAGCAGGCACGTGACAATGGGCATGCCAGGGGACAATGCATGCAGGTGTAGGTGACAGGCGAACATCCTTGAAAGTGGAAGAGTGAGGTGCCTTGCGCTGCTCTGTGCCCAAGTGTGGAAGCGCAGGGGCCGTGCAAAGCTTTTCTGTAGTGCTCCAATGTCAACATGAGTTACCTGCAGGACATGTGCAAACGCACCCAATTGGGGCTGATAAGGCCTGCCACAGCATGTTCCTGGCAAGCACCCACCTGACTGGGCAACCAGAATGCGCCCCACTTTTGCATGGCAAGCGCGTGCTTGGCAGCAACAGCCGCGGCACAACAGCTGCGGCAGAACCCAGGCAGAGCGCACCCATCATGTGCGTGCAGTCACTTTGCCACGAGCCTGCTTGCCGGCCCCCCTGTGGACCCTCACCACTCACCGATCTTGAAGTCCACCTTCCACCCGCCTTGCAGCGGGTACCTTGTGCTGAGGGTGAGCACAGTCTGCACGGGGCACGCAGCACACGCCAGAGCATGCGGCTGAGCACGACACAACGTGCACAACCCCCCAAGTGGGATCCGGCATCAGCTGGGTAAGGATAGCTGGCCGAGTTGAGCCCGGGAAGGAATCTGACATTAGCAGGGAGACGAGCCTGCTGTGTTGACAGCAAGCCAGTCACATGGCTAAAACACTTGCGGAACGGCCACCCTGCCCACAAGAAAACTACAAGGTCCAGGTCTCATGCTCATTGCTTCCCTCGTGACCAAGATTGCCAGGCACATTGCTGTTTGTTATGCGCTCTCCAGCTGTGTGCCCAGGCATGCACATGCACACAGCCCCTCAAGACGGCGCACCTCTGCTGAGGTCTTGCGTACGTCAGAGGTTGACACATTGCCGATCTGATCCACATAGTAGAGGGAGTGCGCCGAGGGCGGAAGCTTGGCTTTCAGCTCCTGCACGCAACAGGGTGGCGGGCAAATGATGGCCACGTGTTGTGCACGGAAAGTGTTGTCCTGGCCAGCTAGTTGTGATTTCTGGCTGGGGATGCATAAGCTTTGTTGGCTTAATTGTTATGAATGAGCATGGCACCCACACTGCTTATGCTGCCATGAAAGTGAGGAGATGCTGAAGGACCCCAGAGACAACGCAGCTAGGCGACCTTGGCCGGGGCAAGCAAGCCTTGAAGATGGATTCCAAGGTGCACGCATGAGCAGTGCGCACTCTGTCCAAGTTGCGCACAACCGTGGCCAGACTTACCAGACTTGCAAGTGCAGGGCAAATTCTCGTGGGTAAGATGCACCACGGGACTGTAGGAGGATGGGTTGTCAGCCCACGTGTGTCCCCCCCCCTCCCATCTGCTCTAGACCACTGCAGGCGCAAGCACCCCAGCGCATACCCCCACTCACGCATACATGCACATGACCCCTACCCCACACCTGCGCACCATACACGCACATCCACGCTTGTTCACATGAGACATGTCTACACACTCTGGACCAGAGAGGGTGCAAGCACCCCACCTGACCTACCCGAAAGGTGTTGCCCTTGCTGCCGCCAGTGTAGGCGCCATAGCTGTGCTTGAGGCGAGAGAACGAGCCCTTGTGCTGGGCGCCCGCGTTTTTCTGTGGCCAAGCGTTGGCAGCAGGCGCAGGTGCATGGATTGTTTACATCTAGGTCAGGCCACAGGAAGGGCATGAGCACCCGTCATCTATTGTGCTGGGCTCCCTGGGGTGGTTGCGCTGGAGCGGGCGTGAAGTATAGTCAGGGAAGGGTGCCCCAGAGAAGGAGCACAATTGAAAATAGAAGGGAAGAGGGTTGTGGGTGCGACAAAAACATGCTATCACACTCAGGCCTACTTCGCTTGGTTGGCAGGCAAGACAAGCAAGTCAGGAGGAGAGGAGGCTACTCAAGGAAAAGTCAAGTTAGCTAAGCCACTACACCAACCATGGAAGTATGGGAGGCAAGTCCGAACAGATATAGGAGGAGGGGAGCATGCCCAAGGGATGAAGCGATTCAGGAGATGAGAGGTTGCACCAACTTTCAGGTGCGCAAGCCTAGTGAGTCGGGACATGTGTGTGTGTCGTGCGCGCACGTGCGCACATGCACCACACTGACACTGGCGCAAAATTAAATTCTCACCAGCTCGTATGTCTCCTCGACATAGATGTTCCCCCAGTGTGACACCTCAATCTCGCGCACCAGGGTCGTCGCCTGCGGCATATGCGTGTGCGTGTGCATGTGAGTCTGTCTAGTCACAGGCCATGCATTCACCCTACGCTCAGTAGGCAGATTTTCCAATTGTAGGCATAGCAGCCAGCGGGCCCCACAATTGCAAACGGCCAGTAAACCCTCATTGGTAGTACAGATCAATCTAAGATCACCCAATTCAGATCAATTCATATCTGTGCCAAGCCTGCCAGCCAACTTGCCAACCAACTTCCAACAGATACATCAGCACTGTCTTCCAAGCATCAGTTCTTTCTCTCAGTGCATCAGTTCACCGTCCAGATCAGTCTCTGACGGTATGAGCCAGCAGAGCAACTTATAGCCAAGCTTGCTGCTCAAGTTATGTGCAACCTGGTCAAGCTTTGTTGGCAAGTTTAGCCATATAAGCAAGACATGAGGCACGAGCACATGCAGCATGATCGCACATGATCGCACCCCACTGGCAGGCCCCACCCACAGCCTGGCACCTTCGGTAGGGGCATGCGCACACCCTGCGCCAGCTACTGAGCCGGAGGCATGCCTGGTCAGTCAAGCCAAGCATGCAGCAGCACGCACGGCATGCGGTGAGCCACCTTTTTGAATGCAGCACCACGCATGGCATGTTTTGAATGCAGCAGCACGCATGCGGTGAGTCACCTTATTGAATGCAGCAGCACGCACGGCATGTGGTGAGTCACCTTTTTGAATGGCTTGTTGTTCTCGTAGTGCAGCCGCATCTCCGCCACGCTCCATGGCTTCACCAGGTCATACTTGCCGTACTTGTACTTGTTGCCGTCTGTCTTGGTGACCGGGCCGGGGGTATCCGTGTACGACTTGAGCTTGGCGCTGGGGAGAACAACCTGTGTGTTTCAGGCCAGGCAAATCTATTTGTGACACTTTCTTGGCGCTGAGCAGAGCAGCCTGGGCCAGGTGAGCAGCTGGCATGGCGGCAGTAGCGAAGGCATATGCACCCTCTAGTGCTAGGCGCAAGTGCTGTGAGCCGTGACCAGAAAGCATGCCACCATCAGCAAGATTGGATAAGCCTGGACGAAGGAAGGGCGCTGAAGGCATGGCCAGATTGAGGCAAGCTCAAGCTTCAGCCAACTAAGACAGCTGGCTCTGCTTCTCCACAATTTTGCATGTCGGCCATGCCACACATGTCCGGGCGCTGCCCAAGGGCAGGCCGCCCAGTTCTGGGTGGAGTGTGCCTGGCCAAATCTGGCGAGCGCTTTGGAGTCAACAACAGATAGGCGAAACATCCCTTAGCTGTTGCTAGACCCTGTTTCTTCGAGGTTTATTGACAGCCTCTGGACTGACTCCCTCGCTGCCTCCCATTTCTGCCTGAGTAAGCTGCATTCTCATGCCCATTGCACCCACCCACCTCAGTAGTTTGTTGCGACACCTGGTAAGGTGACAGCACGTGCACATTGTCCACAAAAAGCACGAGCTGCGGCTCCCCCTGGTTCACCTCCGCAGGATATGGCTTCTGTACTTCAGCATATACCACGTAGCTGTCTATTGTACCCGTTTCTGTGCCCACTACTGGCTCTGCCAGCTCTGCCTCCCAGCATTGTGCCTCCCAGGGTGCATCAGCCGGGTTGGCTGGCTTGACCTGCTGCCAAACATTGGACCATGGCGAGGTGAAATTCATTAGTGCTTGTGCACACAAGTACTTGATTCAGGGGTGCTGCTTGCTGCCTTGCACGCAAAACATGCCTGAGCATGCAAGTGGGCATGTGCACTGAGCTTGCATCATGGAGTATTTAGATTGATGCATGCATGGATCTCATCGGCAGGTTACTTTGGGAGCAGTAGAGTTGCATGTTGCAAATGGCTTCTGTAACACTGATGCTCAAGTATGCCTGCACTGACCTTCAGCATCTCCTTCTTGTCCTGCACCTGCTGGGACACCTGCACGCAAGTATGCAAACAAGCCCTGGAAAAGTAAGCATCACGCACCACCTCTCTCCATGCTCATCGCGTTTCAAGCACCATCTTCCCACCTGCTGGTAGGCAAGGACTGCATCTGCTCGCCGTGGCTGGCACAGGATCAAGCTGCCCACGGCATCACTGCCGGTGTTCTTGACCTTGATCGTCTCAGACACCTTGGCGAACTGGCTGTTCAACTGTATCTTCCGGCTCACAGATTGAAACTTGATTTCCGCAGCAGCCTGGTCCGCAGCGAGAGCCAAGCAAGCCACTACTAGGAAGGCGGACAGCCTCATCGTCGCTTCCTTCTCCTTTCCCCCCTTTGTGCACTATCTAAACATCTTCAATTTTTTCTCAATGGGCAGTAAACCGAAGTAAAAATACGAGGGGAGGTTCTTCCCTGAGGAGGAGATGGAGAAATTCTGAAAGCAAGTACATGCTCAGTTTCCGCCATTCCGTTCAACAGAGCTGCTGCACATCTCAGGCACACACTAGATGGAAAAATAGCCGATATATATTATAATCCTGTCTGCACATTACACTTTTAAAGGGGGAATACGGAAAAGATTTCCTGGAGCACTCGAAGACGCAACGTCCAAAAAGCGTGACAACATCACTTCAGCCATAGGTATGCTATTCAGATGGGACCAGTTTTTACACATAGTTTTCAGGTTCCAACATTTGAGGTAGATAAAGCGCTTCATTTGTTAAGTGCTTATGAAGTCAAGCCGCCGCTTTCAATCTGATAACTAAGGTTGACTTTAAAGCACATTTTAGGATTATAGAATTAGTTTAGGTTAGGGTTGTGTTTGATCCCATGATAATAAATTGTTGATTGTTCACCTCAGGGGGTTCCTGGGAGGCACAACGAGCCCTGCCTGTCTTTAGAGTGTCCCTTCAATTGCCAACAACATGGGTGGCATCAAGAACAGGGAAGCAAAGAAGAAAGCCAATCATGTCGTGTCCAGTGGAGCGGGAGGGGGAACCAGAGGTGCTTACTTGATTTCCTTGTCATTCTTGTTCATAATAGAAGCATGTACGTGTGCGTGTGTGCGTGTATGTGTATGCATGCGTGTGCACATATATTTGCTCATGTGAGTGCATATTTGCAATATGCGCATATTTCTTTGGCGCATGATCTACTGAATGTACAATTCTTGGTTGTATGTACGAACGTTATGCGGCAAAACTCATGAGTGCAGCACAGTTGCCATCAGCAGGTATAGCTGTGAATGTATACGTTTGCTCGCAAGTGTGCTCACATGACAGCACCACTGTCCTTGACAGTCATGAGCAAGTCAGCACCAGTTGTCGCAAACAAGATACAGTCTACGAGTATGCTTGCGACTTGGGGTATTGAGTGTTGTTGTTACTCCAAAAGCTTCCGTGGTGTCCCTATCTATGACACTAAAGCGTGTCGCCCTCCTTCCGGCAGGCCCTAGCGTGATCGACAAGAGAGGCCAAGAGGTGAAATGTATGTACTGGTGAGTGTGGAATTGTGGTACTTTTAGCATTGTATTCACAAGTGCAGTGCTCCATGACTTCAAGCAAGTTTGAAAAGTGTTCACATGTCATGCAAGCCCAATAACTTGCCCCAACTTTTGCTTCCTGTGCAGTGACAAGGTTTACAAGGAGGTGAGTACGGCATGTTTTCATATTGTTTGGCACCTAAAGCTTTGCCTCAACCTGAATGTTGTGCACTGACTGTTGTCGGTCAACGCAAACAAGAATGAGAGGGGAGGAATAGAGAATAAGGTAGAAAGAAAGAGGCTGGGTAGAAAGGCAGAGAGGGAGAAAGAAAGTCCAAGGCATTGCCAAAGCCTTTGGCCTCAGCATACGGAGCAATCCTTAACAAGGATCTCTGCGTACAACCTGGACGTAGTTCATGTGCAGCATAACCATTGGTGCTATGACATCACCCCTCTTGTGAGCCCACAGCTTACCCTTTTGTTTGGTCGTGCCCTCCTCCAGAGTGGAAAGTTGAAGCAGCACATTGCAACCAAACATGCGGACCAGCTGCCGCTAGGGACTGTTGCAGATGAGCAGCCCTCCAAGCCAGGTCAGTTATCCAAGCGTGCTCGTTCTGGCCCAGGGTCAGGCTTTTATTATTTGCTTGTTTCAATCCTTGCAAGTAAAATTAGCAGAGCTGTGGTGCACAGTCTGAGATTCTTAAGGCAAGTCTTAATCAGCCATGGCCTGAGCAGTTTGGTTGGACTGCATGGCTCAATCATGTTATGCAGTGTACTGAGTTGTGAATGCAAAGTTTGCCCTGCATAAACTGTGCAGCAGCCACACCTGCAAAACCAAGCAAAAACGATGGAGATCAGCCCTCCGCGGCCGCAACTTCAGCCAGGAACCAGCAGCAGCAGCAGCAGCAGCAGCAGCCGCAAAGCCAAACCCAGCACGCCGCAAGGGCGGGGGATGTAGGAGGAATGATGGATATAGGCAGCAAGGCTGGATACTACACCTCCAAATCCCCCAAGCTGCATCTGCTGGAGGTAAAATCAGCATCCCTGCTTGCTTCTTGCCATTGCACCCAAATGACAATAGTGCCTGTTGTAGAACTGCAGAGGTGACTATGGGCAAGCTATACATACATGTACAGGAGCCCTCTGTATATCTTGCTGACTTGGAGTCTTGAAGGCCCCTGCTTTTTGACCATGGCATCGCTAGTTGTCAGTGAGCGAGCCATGGGTGTGTGGTGTGTGCTGTTGTCTTCATTCAATGAGAGAGCCACATCCAATGGTTAGAACATCAGCGTATGTGTGTGCGCATGCACATGTTTTGTACTTATGCCTCTGTTAGTACTGATGCCTCGTTGGGGGCTTGATGCCTCGCGGGGGTTACCTTGTCTGCACCTTGTCAGCATTAAGTGGGTGCGAGGGAGGCAGAGGGGGAGACAGAGGGAGAGACAGAAGATGAAAGGCGGAGGGGGAGGCAGCAAGGCGGGCGTATGTTCAAAAAGCTTCCAAGGGTTCAAAAAGAAACCGGGTCAGGCGCACGCCGGGGGAGAGGGGGGAGGGAGGAGGGAAAGGGGCATGCACCCCCTCTGAGAGGCAAGCACGGCGCATTGCCGGACGTCTGTGTGCTTGTATACGCGCACAGCTCCTTGACCAAGCCCTCACTCGCCTTCGGTGCTCAGCTCAACCAACCAACCAACCAGCTCAACAGGGTTTTTCAAGTCAGTGTCCGCCAGCGCCGTTGCCCCGCCCCCTACCCCGCACACCAATGTTGATTTTGATGCCTGTCGCACACAATGCGGGGCGCGTGGTACAACCACGGGGTGGCGCTCATGGGCCTGAAAGGTGCACACACAGTCACACACTCCGTGCAAGCACGCATCGGAACACCACGCCCGCCCTCTCCTACCCCCTCCCGCATTCATTTCTGCCGCCAAACACCACAACGGACAAACTTGGCACCAAAATCCACGCACGGGGCGTGAGAGGGGGCGCCAGCTGGGACCTGAAGCCTGAACGCAGGTGCACCGTTTGGCAAGCCGCGACCACCGGCGGTGTGCCAGCAAAGTGCTCTCTCCAGCCATCATGGCCTAATGCTCCAATGACATGCTTCGCATAAACACCACAATTCCAGAAACAGCCCAGTTACCTGCACCAATCGGCCAATCAGTTCTGACAAGGCCTGTCAGTACGAACCAATTGCCTGGGGCAGAGTATAAAACACATGCTTGTTATATGTTTGGAGGTCTGACTGCTGCACCCACAGGTAGAGCACCGGCTGCTTGCCTACTCTAATGAAGCGGCTAAACTGTCACCCAAGCCCTTGCTGATAAGAGCAGAGGATGCAAAGAGCATGCTTGCATACACACACCCTCAATCTCACATGCAGTGGGCCCAGCGCAGTGGATTTGAGCGACCCAAATACAAGCTGAACAAGCAAGAGGAAGATGGGACGGTGACGTGCCGGGTGAGTTAGGCTGGCAGGCAGCGGGATTGTGTGTGTGTGTGACTCCTGGGGTTGTGTGTGTGGCTCTCCCAAGGTTGTGTGTGTGTGTGTGTGACTCATGGGGTTGTGTGCGTGACTCCCGGGGTGGGCCTGCTTTGCGACAGCGTGCAGGGAGGTATGGGGCTCAGTTAAGAGACACCAAAATTCAGTTAAGAGACACCAAGGAGGTATGGGGTTCAGTTAAGAGACACCAAGGTTCAGTTAAGAGACACCAAGGTGGTATGGGGTTCAGTTAAGAGACACCAGGAGTCAAATCTGTGGATGGTGTCCTTGTCATGCCCATTCATGATCTCAGCCCATGTGGTCCTCTTGCAGGTGTTCATCAACCATCCCAAGCGCAAGGAGGAGGAGGTGGTGGTCTACCTGGATCGCAAGTATGCCGTGGAGGACCCTCAAGGTATGCATGCCTTCTGTGTTTTGCATTGATCATGAATCCAAGGCAGGACAATGTTCAACGCAGGACACTGTCATGACAATGCGGGTCCGGGATACCAGGCCCCAAATTATGTGTGATATTCGGTCTGATATGGTGGTGGCCTGAGCATCTGCATTTTCCATGAGCATTTTTTTACGACTCAAGGCAACCATTTAAGAAGTCAAAGGGCTTGAATTGACCACCTCAATGCAAGAGTACGCGTTGGCTTGCCATCTCCCTCCAACACACCATTCATGTTTGCCCCATTGAAAACGCACATTGCTATGCACCTGCTGCATGCATGCATCTGGTATTTCTGCAGAGGCGGAGCAGCGCGCAGCGCTGACCGCATTGGAGACAGTTGCAGGCAGCTGCAATTACCACATGCTGCTGCCAAAGCAGTACCTGCAGCTGTGGAAGGAGCTGGGCCAGGTAGGTGAATAGAGAGGATGCACTTCTGGGCGCCCCAAGGCTACCCCTGAACTTACTCCCTTAAGCAAGAGGGTGTGCGGGAGCAAACAAATCAAGCACATGGCGAGAGGAGCTGTGCTGGGTGAATTGCAGCTTTGCTGGGAGGGGATTGCGCTCGGTATGAGGGCAAGTGCAGTAGTCAATTATATGCAGTTTACGGCAAGCAGCATGTGCAGGGTGTATTTGCAGCTTTGCCAAGAGGCATTAGGAGACCCCTCCAGGGGCGCAAGAGCTGTGTATTTCTGCAATTGTCTATAATGGCTTTGGCTTACTTTGCAGGCAACTACAGAGCGCAAGGAGAAGGAAGCTGCACGTGCAGCTGCAGAGGAGCGTCAACAGCAGCGTGAAAAGGCCCGGGAGGTGAAGGAGGCTCATTTTGCACCACAAAAGGTGAGTAAGAGAGAAGGAATGGGGCTGAGACGTCCTGATAGGCAAGTGATGGGCAGATTAAGGAGTTACCGCCTGGGTTTCATTGTTCGGCACCAGCTGTAATGCAGCGTTGTCATTACTGAGTCGAATAAAATCTTTTGTCTGATATATCGAGCAATATGGCGAAAACTTTTCATTGCTCACGTGACTGCATAAAAGGTTGTTCCCTTGTCTCTTCATAGGTGTGTGCAAACACGCTCGCGTGTATGTGCGCGTGCCCACCAAATCAAAGGCTCTCCACCTTGAATATTTGTGCGCAAACATTGTTTGTGCCTGCTTATGTGCTTACCACATTTTGGTACCAGTGCTCCTTTAGTTTATTGATCAAGCACCCAAGCAACCGTCCTTCCAGCACGTTTTTGCACCCTAGCTCACCTAACTTTCTGGTGTGAAAAGCGCAGCTGAGTCTCACTGGTCCCACCGTCCTGCTCCTCACTTGCCCCTCAGGTGGTGATGAGCAAGGAGATCCAGGCTGCTCTGCAGGCTCTGGTGCAGGAGCGCTTTGCGCTGCGTGCTCAGATGGCTGCGGCTAGCGGTCCCCCAGGCCCGGGCAGCAGGTGTGTGTGTTTGCATGTGAGTGCTTCATGCTTGTGTGATAATGTGTACTAGTATTTGTGCATGCTATTGATAATGTGCACTAGAATGTGTGCATGCTTTCAGTGTGCTTTGTCGCGTGGCCCAGCGTCCATGCGATGTGTACGCTGAAACATGTAATTTTTGTGAAAGGTGCGTGGCATATCCAGGGAGCGTGCTTGGCAATTATGGTAAAGCCTTCCCTGATCACTGCTGATGCACATTTGCTGGGTTGGCGGCTGATGGTTACAATGATGCCTATTTCACCCTAGATTCTGATCTGCTCGTTCTTTGTGGAAAAACAATCCTGGAAAGCTTCAATTCTTTTTTTGCTTTTCCTGACGACTCTGCGTGAGGACGAATTGGAGTCACTGGCCTGTCCAGTTGGCAATGTGTTAGCATGTCTTAGGCATACAAAAATAAGACAACCAACACAGCCAGAGCTGTCCTCTTCTGACCTTGAGCAAAACCCAACAAAAGAGCTTGCTGAGTCACCAAGCTGTGTCGACCAGCAACAGAGGCGCGCACCACAGCCAGAAGCTGCGCTTCTTTTGAGAAGCAGCAAAAAGCGCTACCGCAACCCTGCTTTGTGATGTCCCTGACAAGCCCGCGCCGTTTGGCTTGCACGCAGCTCCTCCCGGTGCTCCAGCGGCAGCCACATCAGTGCAACTGCGGGCAGCAGTTCCGTCGCAAGCAGCTGTGTCAGCGGGAGCACGGTCGGAGTGGGCATGGGCGGGGGCAGGGCCGCTGGGGCAGGGCTTCTGCCGACAGCAGTGCCCAACCACGGAGCACTGTGCGCTGAGCTCGCCAAGATGGGCTTCAATGCCACCCAAGTGTGTATCTGTGTGTGCGCGTGTGCGTGAGCATGTGTGGTGCGCGTTTGTGGTGCACATGTTTGTGCATGTGGATCTGCTCCTTGGCGGGTGCATGCAGTGTGCAACACATTTAGTGCATGGTGGTTACATTCACTGTCGCTTGTGAGCTTGCGGCTTCTGACCCTGTGAGCATAGGGGTTAACAGAGCATGAGCTCAATTGTTCCATGCATGTGTGATCTGGGGGTGAAGCCTGGAAGTGTGACCCCCTGCTTTGTTCCAAGGGGATCTTGTGAAATTGCTCAATGGGGATCTTTTGTTACAGAGCACTGCCTAGCCGCAGAGCGAGCGAGGGTTGGTCCCTTGTGTGACGCGGCACCAGAGCGTGATGTGGCGCTCATCAGCAGGGCATGGCCATTTGTGTCCTTTTTTGGTATCTAAGCGTGACCTGGGCCTCATTGGCATGGCATCAGCCTCTGCTCAATGACACCTAAGCCCATTAACGCCAAAAAAATTGCAGTGGCGGCTCCGTCAGCGTTCTGAGCTCTACTAAATTTGTGCTTCTCAATTCATGACAATTTGCTGTCTAAGACTCTTTGAGGATGCCAGGGTCGCACTAGGCGTGTCATTTATGAAGCGCTGCAGTGTGCATTTTTCAGGTTGTGACGTTGGCTTTCATTCTTTATTGGACAGGTATTGTCCACCATGCGCAGGCAGCCCTGTTTGGAGAGACAGCTGATGAAGGAGCGCACAGCTGCCAACCTGTTCTTGCATCACTGCCAGCCTGCGCATACACTGCCACCCACCGGAGTCTAAATCACCACCCGCCCACGCATGCGCAGGTCCAGATGGCCATGGAGTACGCGGCACGCGTGGCACATCAGTGGACAGCCACAAAGGAGGGCTTATTGGAATGGCTGTTGGTTCACGTTCCCACAGACCAGCTGCCGCCAAGGTGCGCATGGTTGTGCAGGCGCAAACAAGCAGCATGCGAGCAGGTGTTGATTGGGGCCTCAAATTATATATGCCACAGATTTGATGCGGCGCTGTATGCTTGCTTAGCTCCCATTGCAAGAGCAGTCTCTGGCTCCTGCTCCCAGACCCCTGAGCTAACCTGCACAAATGCTACTGTGCTGCTCTGTGTGGTGTTTGTGGTGTAAGGGGTGTGTTGCGATTTTTCAAGGTGGCAATACTAGGATCAACCGCCTGCCTGGACATCAGCTGTACGTTGAATGCGGCCTCCTCACCTGTGGCACAGTAGATGCTGGGCTGCACGAGCTTCTCAAGCCCAGAGGAATGTTCAAATGCCTCTGCAGGTTCATAAAGGGGAGCGCCACCAATGCTGTGACTGTTGTGTCGGGAGCATCTAAGCAGCAGCAACAGCAGCAGGAGCAGCAGCCTGGGAGGAACGTCCCTGACGGGGGAGGCGCATTCAGTGTCAGTGAGCTGACGGAGGTGCAGCGACAGTCTGTTGACCGCTTGTGCCTGTGGGGCTACGCGCCAGAGGCGTGCGCAGCAGCGCTGCAGGTAGCCCGGCAGGAGTGTGATGCGCAATGCAAGGGGTTACATGTTTGAGAGGCGGTGGAGAATGGTTAAGGAGACGGGATGAACGTAAGGGGTGTCCGAGCTCCTCCCATGGCTGCCAGCTGGACTTCAACTGATCCTGGCTGCAGGTGTACATCGAGTGTGGGTTGAGCTTGCTACTATGGGCTACTGACAGCATTTTCAATGCTCCAGCTGCTGAGGTGGAAAAGAAGGGCAGTCCCCATGCAGTCCCCATGTGCATCACATGCAGGGGGATCCTTTGGGCTTCGGAGGTCTTACAGAAAAGCTTGGTGTGCGTGGCAGCCTGGGCGTTTCATCAGCGATGTTGAACCGTGTGAGGCTTTGCACAAGTACTGTGCAGTGCAATGTCTGCTTTCCAAACGCCGGCTCGTGTTGAGGATGTGCCTACCTGGTGCACATGCATAGTTTGGGCACATGGCAAGTCATGCTGCACGCACCAGACTGAGGGACCTGATTGGTGCCCAATCAACTGCAACGCCTGAGAATTTGCAGCTGCTGCTCGCCATACGTACCTTTTGGGTGGTGCACGCAGGAGGCTGACTTTGATGAGGCGCGTGCACTGCCCCTTCTTTTGGCAAGCGTGAGCGGCTGTGAGGTACTCCATCCACACCCTGACGCAGCAAGCATTGAATCCTGGTACGTGCATGCTCTAAATCTGCGTGCCCCCCTACATGTCATTGTGTTTAAGATTTGAGTGATTTGTGCATGCGTGCACGTTTCAGATTTTCTGCTCCAGCTTACACACATTGCCTGCATAAATGCTGATCATGACTATTGCTCAAAGATGGGAGGACCCAGCTCGTTCACCTTGGCCCAATCCTGTGGTACTCTGCATGTCTTGGTCCAACTTACAATCGACATCCTAGGAGGACGGCCGTGCCCTTGATCATGCGCACATTGGGTATTTGCATTGCAGCCCCCGCTGCTCGAGGTTTTGGCAGGCACGGCTCACCCAGACTTATGCCCAGCATCACTTTGGCCCAAAGTATGGGAGACGAGAAATATGGGAGAAGGAGCCATGTGCAAGTCAGCACATGCGCGCAAATACATACACAGACGTACATGCAAATAGGGGTGCAAAATCCCTGGGGCAGCCGCTGCAACGGCTTCTGGCGTGCACTGCCGCAGGGCTGAAGAGGTCATGGTGTTGGAGGCTATCTATGGCGAGCAAGTCCAGCCAGTGGGATCCGGTGCTGTGCACGTGCGCTTGCCACTGCCCCCTGACTGCCCGCTCGCTCTCCATGCTGCGGACGACTCGCCCCAAGAGTGCATGCTAGAGTTCATGTGAGTGACAGTAGACCTGGCCCCTGCCAGCCAAGTAAACACTTCATTCCAGTCATAACAACAGTATAAGGCCAGGCAGGGGGCTCTGACGTTGCGATCAGCGTGGTCGCTTCCGAGGCCAAAGTGCATGCTGTGCGCGTGCATACGTGCATGTGCATGCCAACATCTTCTTTGGCACGTGCGTTTGTGTGTGCAGGAGTGTGTTTGTTTGTGTGTGCGCATCCAAGGCTTGTGATGGTTGTCCTAGGGCATGGCCAGCCATAAGGTATGCCTAAGGTGGCCCGGCCCATATGGATCACAGCTCACAACAGAGCCTGGGATGACCCTTCAGCAGCACAGCTCGCAAGCTCGAGCGACACAGTTGCTGCAACAAGTGAGCCGCCCAACCCCTCTGTGGCCTGGGTTGCCGATGCGAGGCATGGCAGCCTGCCTTGATGCCTGCCAACGTGGGGAATGCCTGCCTTCAATCAAGCTTGCCACCGTCGGAAATACCTGCCACCGTGTTTGAGCCCGGCCGTCCCGCTGAGGGCTGTTTGCATGCCACAGAGGGCGCTTTGAGGGCGGGGCTCTGAGGCAGGGGCCGTGCCGCCCTGCATTGGATGGGCAGCTTACACTTTCAGGCCCCTGTGGCAAGGGCACATCCAACACTTTCAAGTTCCTGTGGCAAGAGCGCAGCTGGGTGATCGCAGCATGTGACGCCCAAGACACATGTGCTAGCACTACAGCCCTAGGGGCAAGAGCACAGACAGATGCCAATGGCAGGTGGCCTCTAGACAACCAATCGTTAGCATCCAGGCTCCTTCCCCTCCTGTTCCCCTCATGCACACGCTTGCGCCTGCACCTGAGCTCGGCCCATGCCGCCCCCCTGACCCACACCACTGCACTTGCACGCAGCTGCTCGCAAAGCCCCAGCGGCGCCGCCTACCCGGCCTGCTTGCCCCTCATGGCTTGTTCCTGCCCTTGTGCGCCCCCGCCCGTGCTGAGGCGCATCACCCGCGCACTGGCGTGCGCTGCGCGAAAGCTGGCGGGCCAGCCCATGCTGCATGACCTCGTAGGCCTCGCGTCTGAAGCGCTGCTGCAGCTGCACCCGGAGGACGAGCTGTCGGAGGATGAGGAGGTGTGCGCGCGCGCGTGTGTGTGTGTGCGAGCGCGCCTGGGCATGCTTGAGAGCATGCTTACATGTGGATGGATGGCTGGGTGATTGGATGTAGGCCTGGGTGTCTGTCTGGTAAGTGCATGGGTGAGAGTTGTGTAATGTGGGCGTGTTCATGCATATTGGTGCTGGTGGTGGGCAAGCAGGTGGGTTTAGTTTTCATGGGGGTAAGCTGGTTGCTGGTTGGATAGTCGGGATTGGTGGGGCGACTCGCGGTGGGGGATGTTGGTGGTAGGTGAGCAACACATACATACTTTCGCAAAAAACGCGCACAAGCTACACATACACATGGACACTTCATACTTAAACAGCGCGCATTCAACACAGCGTGCACGCGTACACGCGCGTGCGTGCCCACATGCAGTCGCGGCAGAGCCGAGTGGAGCTGTACAGTGCGGCGGCCGCACGCCGTGGCCAGCCCTCAACAGAGGAGGACCTGCACACGGAGCTGGAAGACCTGCAGGAGCACCTGCGTGAGATGGAGGGCTGCGGGATGGGCCCAGAGACGGCGGCAGCGGAAAAGCAGGGTAGTCGGGGGCCGCGGGGGCGCGGGGGTGAGGGGGAGAGGGGACCCAAGGGCAGCAGGGGTCCGGGGCGGAGCTTGGGTGGGCAACCTTCGGCAGAGGCGCAGGCAGAGAGTCGGCGCCTGCTGGCGCACCAGCAGATGCTGCAGGTGGGGGCGTTGGCAGTGTGCTGGTGCAGAGGTCCTGCGTCGCTGCGTGCAGCCACTCCTGTGCAGAAAGGCGTGCCCCCCTGTGTATATTCATGTGTGCGCTTGCTCAATTGGGGCCCATGTGAGGATACATGAATGGGCATCTGCATGAGTATGGGCACACACACATACACATAGGCACTGACGAGGAATGCAAAAGTGCATGCCATTACTGAAGCTGGCTGTGTCTGAAGGGTCTGCTGTCTGTCTATGCTGTCTCTCTCCAGCAAGCCTGTGTCATCCTTTTGTACCCACGACTGCCAGCTGTCGGCAAGCTGCACTGCTCAGAGGGTTGCATGGAGCACCTGTTGAAGGCATGCGCATCGGGCTTGCCTTTGTCAGGAACGTCCTGTCCGACCCCGCCAATGATCTTCATAACGTGGTCTCTGTTTTGTGTCTCTGTTGTGTGTAAGAGGCTTGCCTACATTCTCAAATGCGACCAAGAGTGCATGCGCACTGTTCATATCTGCTTTTGCCCCCGCCACCAAAAACAGACATCCGCCCTTCACTCTGCAAATTCAACCACTGCACTGCAGACCAGCTCCAGCCACGAGCGCATGCGCGCGGTTCGCGCCACCCTCCCGGCAGCCAGCAAGGAGGTGGAGGTGCTGGATGCGCTGCAACGCTCGCTTGTGCTTGTGATCAGTGAGTGATCAGGGATGAGTGCTTGCTGATTTATGAGCAATCAGCGCTCGCTCGTGCTGGTGGTCAGTGTGTGGTCAGGGATACGTGCTTGCTGATCTATGAGCAATCAGCGCTTGCTCGTGCTGGTGGTCAGTGCGTGATCAGGGATACGTGCTTGCTGATTTATGAGCAATCAGCGCTTGCTCGTGCTGGTGGTCAGTGCGTGATCAGCAACTGGACTGTATGGTGGTGAATTGATCCTACTTTTTGGGCTGGCGGTAGGGAAGTGGGGGAACTTGGGCATGTGCTGATGTGGTGCTGCGCATCCAGATGCTTCCTGCGGTAGCATGCTTGCTGTTTTAGCATGGCTCAGTGTTGGAGGCGTTGCTTATGCATGTGAACACCCGCCAAACAAAAGGGGCCGGCGATGAATAGGTGTAAAATTTTGCACCAGTCAGAATGTGGCACAGAATGTGGTTTCTTGAATGCATACTCAAATAAATGATGAGGTGGCCGACAGCATGCATCCAAGAGTGAGTGCGCCTTAATGCGGTGGTAAACCTTGGGCTTTGGTGCGTGCCCTTGCCATGTGACAGCAGGACTGTTGTACGTCAATGAACGGTTCTGGGATAGGGGGCTGGTGAGCGATTAAGCCATGCACACCGGTAAAAGGGCTTGCTCAACATGTGTCCACAAAAGTCACTTCACGCATGCCTGCACGACCATGTGTGCCTGCATTGCTTCATGCATGCGCGCCCAGGTGGTGCCACTGGATGCGGCAAATCTACCCAAGTGCCGCAGTTCATCCTGGACGACGCCATACGGCAAGGGGCAGGGAGCAGCGCCAATATTGTCGTCACCCAGCCGCGCAGAATATCCGCGCTGGGGCTGGCGCAGCGGGTGGCGCAAGAACGGGGAGAAGCGGTGAGAGAGGGCTGGGAACATGATGCTGCGCCCCTTCCTCATATGACACTGCTGAGGGGCTGCGCAGCCCACGCTGAACGTGGGCATGTGCACGACCCAATTACCAAATCCAATATCATTGGGCCTTGTCTCACTTTGCCTCTTCACTTGTGTGACCCGCACACCTGCTGTGCATCTTGCACAGGTGGGAGAGGTTGTGGGCTACAGCGTGAAGATGGACAACAAGAGTTCCCGCCGCACGCGCCTCCTTTTTTGCACGACAGGTGCGCACTGGGTTGCCGGCAAGCTGCATTAGGTGTGCGTGCAGGTGCACACAGAACTGGGCTTGCGCGGGTTCGTTTATTTGTGTGCTGTGCCTGCACAAGTCGCATTGGGTCCTAGGGCCCACCTTGCAGCGCTGCAGGCATCCTCCCTGGACAGGCGAAAGCAGCATGTAGGTATGCTTGTGCAGGCATCCCCAGGTGCATCCTGTCATCTGAGCCCTTGCTCAGCAGCATCCTGATCACAACAGATGTATTTCATATTGGATCTGTGTGTGTGTGTGTGTGTGTGTGTGTGTGTGTGTGTGCGTGCCCGCGCAGGCATCCTCATGCGCCGCCTGTCGTCTGAGCCTTCACTTGATAGCATTTCTCACATCATCCTGGACGAGGTGAGCCCCTGAGGCCTGTGTAGTTATATAAAGTAAGGCCTGTGTAGTTATATAAAGTAAGGCCTGTGTAGTTATGTAAAGTAAGGCCTGTGTGGCATGTGTGGATGGACGTGGTGTGCCCCTGGGTTGTGCGAGGCCTGTGTCAGTCTATGGATGGCCTGTCTTTTTGCCATTCTTGGGTCCGTAGTGTGCGCAATGATGCGCATACTTAAGTGCATGCGTTAGCATTGACATTGACACGGGACCTCTTTCCTCTGCCTGTAGAAGACCTGACTTTTATGGATCTTGCAAGTCATCACTTGCTGCGCACATCCTAAAACCATTACTGCCCCGATGTTGCAAGGTTTGCTTTCACCTTGATCATTTGGTTCCAACTTCTGAGATTGTTCTGGCGCCCCTTGCAACGTATGCACAAGGGGGACCCTGCGATGACTTTGATGACTTTTGTGCACGTGCAGAGGGACACGCGTGCACTTGTGCGAGTAAAAAAATGAGATGTTGTCATTGACAATGCATTGCACAGGTGCAAACGCGTGTGCGCGCGCACACAGACAGCTTGGGGCGCGTGCATGCTGTGCTTCATGTGCAACTCGCATTTTGTGCGTGTGCAGGTGCATGAGCGCAGCGTGGAGATCGACCTGTTGCTGCTCCTGCTGCGGGATGTGGTTGTGCGCCGTGCGGCTGCAGCCGCCGCGTCCCCCCCTGGGTCATCCCCAGTGCCCCCACTGCGGCTCGTGCTCATGTCCGCCACCGCCAACGCCCAGCTGTTTGCGGACTACATGCATGCGTACCTTGGGAATGCGCTCAAAGAGCTGTCAGGTGTGCTTCCCTTTGGGGCCTAGGCTGCACTTGCACACAAGCATGGAGGACCTCGCACCCATGAAATGCTTGGGGTCTGTAAGGGTATGCAGTCTGTATGCTGGCATGCACGCCGCTACGCAGTGGCGCATGTTCTCTGCTTAACAACGAAGCTGCTGGCATGAGTGCGTGCGTGCTCTCGGGCTGCCACGTGTTGGAACTAGTAGGTTGTACAGGTGCAGGTGCTCACAGGCCATCATATGCATAGCAGCTGATAGGATGCGCAGGTGCAGGCACCCACAGGCCATCATATGCATAGCAGCTGATAGGATGCGCAGGTGCAGGCACCCACAGGCCATCATATGCATAGCAGCTGATAGGCTGCGCAGGTGCAGGCACCCACAGGCCATCATATGCATAGCAGCTGATAGGCTGCGCAGGTGCAGGTGCACATGGGCTGTCTTGCTCACGTGGGCCGCGAGGGTTGGCCCTGTTGCTGCATGTGCCTGCCAGCAGGCTGTTGATGTCTGCAACAGCAAGCCTGCAAGGTTAGGGATGGGTTGTGTGCACAAGCCACAGGCATGCTAAGAAGGGCCCTTACCACGCCTACATTGGCACGGACCGCCGCTTCTTAAGAACCGGCCAACAAGTAGGCGCTTGCGCACGTTTTTGCTGATGGCACCACCCTCAGGCGCATCTGCGGCGGCTTTGCCCCGTGGCCATCCACCCTCCATGATCTCACAGCTCAGCATCCCGGGGCTCACGCAGGTGAGGCGGCGCTGCACAGGAGCAGCCAGGCACAGTGAGACAGGCTGTTGCTGCCGCTGCTGCTGCTGCTCCTGCTACTGATGATGATGCTGGTAACAGCAATGGTGGTCTAATGATGTCATTGATGATGATGATGATGATGATGGTGATCAAATGATAATGACAAAACTGCCCATGCGCGGCACCTAAATGCTAGCCACTTATATGCCTGGTGCTGGCACTTCGACAGCTTGACCCTCACATCTTGAATGTCTTTAGGTTAGTTTTGACAAATTCACACCATCCATACTGTGCCTTGCAGCCGGTGAGGGACTTGTTCCTGGAGGACATCTTGGAGAGGACAGGGCACCAGATTGGCAGGACCTCAAAGTGAGTCTCTCCTCTCTCTCTCTCTCTCTCTCTCTCTCTCTCTCTCTCTCTCTCTCTCTCTCT
>LKMJ01000947.1_pt1 | contig 24422 bp, 31 predicted proteins | sample 643391 | NCBI WGS metagenome assembly LKMJ01 (sample SAMN04112250, study PRJNA286221) | soda lake metagenome | biome: soda lake; feature: Kulunda Steppe; material: water; isolation source: sample PL-Br10 brine of Picturesque Lake | place: Russia: Kulunda steppe | collected 2010-07 | reverse complement strand
GCCCAAGCCTGTAGAGAAGGCCCTGAGAAGCTGGAGAAACTTGAGTTAGAGTTATTTAGACCTATAAACTCGATGTTGGCTAAAAAAGTTGAGACAATCGAGGAAGGTTTTGAAGAAGTAGGAAAACCAGCAGCTATAGACTATAAATACGACGGAATGAGAGCTCAACTGCATATAGGCGAAGAAAAAGTCAAACTGTTTACTAGAAGGCTTGATGATGTTACAAAACAGTTTCCTGATGTTGTAGAGGCGGTCGAAGAAAACATAGAAGCAAATAATGTGATCATAGATGCAGAGATTGTCGCCTATGATCCGGAAGACGGCTCAAGCATACCTTTCCAGCAGCTATCAAAAAGGATTAAACGGAAGTACGATATCCAAAAACTGAAAGAAGAGATACCTGTCGAAGTGAGACCGTTTGACCTGATTTACTTAGATGGATCGATGCTGAACACAGCTTATACAGATAGATGGAATAAGCTGGCCGAGATAATCGAGGAGGAAGAGCTTTCCTTGAAGTTAGCCGATCATGAGGTCACGGAAGAAGCAGAAAAGGTTCAGGAGCTTCAACAGAAGTCATTGACCGAAGGCCATGAAGGCATAATGATGAAGGCAATGGATGAAAGGTACAAGCCCGGATCACGTGTAGGATACATGGTGAAGCTGAAACCCGTGATGGAGACACTGGATCTTGTTATAATAGGAGCGAAATGGGGGGAAGGTAGAAGAAGTAACTGGCTCTCAAGGCTTAAACTAGGATGTCTGGATGAAGAGACAGGAGAGTACGAAGAAGTAGGAAAGATGGCGACAGGTCTGACAGATGAACAGCTTGAAGAGATTACAGAGAAACTGAAGCCTCTGATAACTGAGGAAAACGGCCGAGATGTAAAAGTAAGGCCGGAAGTAATAGTTGAAGCAGAGTATGAAGAAATACAGAAATCCCCTACCTACTCATCCGGATATGCGTTAAGATTTCCACGTATGAAACAGTTCCGGGAAGATAAGGAAGAATCCGACTCTCTGGAAAAGATTGAAAGGCTATACGGCAACCAGTAAGTTTTATGGATCCAAAGAATCTTCCAAAAATAAAAAGAAATTAAATGAGTAGAAACTACTCTTTATGTTTCTGGCTCTGATGAATGCTTAGTCCTCTCTGAGTGTCGAACTCTCTACCGCATTCTTCACAGACGTAGCCTTCCGGCTCTTCAGGTGCTGAGTCCTGCACTGCCTGTTTAACATCCTGTTGTGTAGTCCCCGTTTCCGGTTCCTTGTCTTCTACAGTTTCTTCCGGCTGTTCCTTCTCGACGGAGAATGTTTCTTGGTACTCTCCCTCTTCAGATCTCTGTTTCTTCATCTTCCATTCATCGCTTTCAAGCCAGATAACGAAGGCTCCTATAAGAACCAGTAAAGGTCCGATTACAGCCTTCCCGACTACAACAAGTTCAGGTACAAAAGTAACCGTCGAGTATACACCGACCGCCACCATCAAAGCTCCTGCTAGTATCTTAATCATAGGATTCATGATATCACATAATCATAATAACACAGGGAAGTTTTATTTATTACGGGGTGAACGACATTTAAGTTCGAGATACCTTCAATCAGATTAAGGGTTTTATAATATTTTGTCCAGCTACAGTCTTTAGGTGAAGTTAAAAATGAGTTATTACAAGTACGCCAGAGAGAACTACGAACAGCCAAAGGAGAATTTAGAGGAAATTTGGCAGGACAGACTAGTAGAGTGGAGAAAGGAAGAAAACATAGTGAAGACTGAGAACCCTACAAGGATTCCAAAAGCCAGACAGCTAGGTTATAAGTCAAAAGAAGGATTCGTAGTAGCAAGAGCAAAAATTAAGAAAGGAGGATCAAAGAGAGAAAGACCTTCTGGCGGAAGAAGACCTAAGAGAGCAGGTCAGAACCTTTACAGCCCGAAAAAGTCCAACCAGGTTATTGCAGAGCAGAGATGTTCTAAGAAGTTCGGAAACCTAGAGGTACTGAACAGCTACTGGGTTGCAGAAGACGGAAACTACAAATGGCTTGAAATAATAATGGTAGATCCAGAGCATCCGCAGATTGAGTCAGACGATGAAGTTAACTGGATATGTGAAGAAGGCAATAGAGACAGAGCAGAAAGAGGAGTTACACCGGCTGCAAAAGACTCAAGAGGTCTAAGAAACAAAGGTAAAGGCGCAGAGAAAGTAAGGCCTAGCGGAAAAGCACACGGCGGAAGAGGGAAGTAAATACCTCTCACCATATTCTCTAATTTAATTTAAGCCAAGTTTCTTATTCAACTTAAGCTACAAAATGTCTCTAGATTAAGATTTTATCAGTTAGGGTATAAGAACAATCTATGACAGAGTTTTACGAAATCTGTTTGAAAGAAACCTCGGATGAGATAGAGAGGAAATCGGAAAGTCTAGGCTGGGACATAACTAACTGCAGCTTTGATACCGTATTCCTGGAAGCGGACGAATGGGGAGAGCTGAAAAGGAAGATCAAACAAAAAAGAAATAAAGCAGATGTTCTAGTCTACAAGGGCGGAAATGAAAAATTAAACCGAAAAGCTGCCGAAGATACAAGGGTTGACGTATTACTACATCCTGAGAAAGGTAGAAAGGACTCAGGTGTCGACCACGTGATAGCAGAGAAGGCCTCAAATAACAAGGTAGCGATAGGACTAGATTTCAGACAGCTGATGACGGATTCGAAGACAAAAAGTCATATTCTGAAACATTGGCGCCGTAACCTGATGCTGTGTGAGAAGTACGATGCCCCGTACATTATAACTTCAGGTGCCGAGGAAAAGCTTGATCTAAGAGCGCCCAAAGATCTAAAATCGATCATAGAGTCTTTAGGATACAACGGATCAAAGGCGGCGTCCAACTATCCCCAAAAGATAATAGAAAGATCTAAAAAGGCCAAAGATTCAGGTACAGTAAGGCCTGGTGTGGAGAAAGTAGGTGATCGATCGTGAAAAACCTTCCGCCAGCAATAAGGGATAAGACCCGATACCTTAGAGTAAGGATCCATTCAGAAGAAGAAGATATCGAGCTAGGAGAGCTGGTCGACTCTGTATGGTCCTCTGCATTAGATTACATGGGATCTAAAGGCTGTAGTAACACCGATTTCTGGGTTATAAGCAATACCTTTGATTTAGAAAAACAGGAAGTAATAATCAGATTTAGAAGAGGGATGGAGGATGACTTTAGAGCTTCCTTAACCCAAATAGATAGTTTTGGAGGGAAAAAAGGTTTTATCGAAGTGAAAAATATCTCAGGCAGTATTAAGAAGCTCAAAAATAGTTGAAAATATTAAAAGTCTCAAGTAACCAAGATCCTATCTCCCTAGCCGACGGAAAATCCGGGTCAAATCCTTCTATCGGCTCCGGAGCGTAGACAAATAGGAATAGTAGAACAATAGTTAACAGAACCATGACTGAAACAAGTATAATGAGCTGTCTCTGCTTATCGTTCATCCTAAAATAAATATAGAGATGTGTTTTTATAGACGTTCCGAAGTCTAACTGCACCCAATCTAGATGGTTTATAAACATCCCCTTTTAAAAGAGTTGTTTATAAAACCATATATAAATCATTTATAAAACCTCCAAAACAGTTTTTGGAGTTCTAAAAAGGTGTCATCAAAATGAGCGAAGAAGGTTTCGGAGAAGACGACAACATCAAAATCGAAAACGTAGTTGCATCTACCACTTTTGACCGTAGAATGCCTCTTGACAGGATTGCAATCTATCTCGAAAATACAGAGTACGAACCAGAACAGTTCCCAGGACTAGTATACAGACTAGAAGATCCAAAAGCAGCAGCACTACTGTTCGGATCAGGTAAAGTAGTCTGTACAGGTACACAGTCCCCAGACATGGCTAAAGAAGCAGTACATAAAATAATAGACGAACTAAGAGAAGCAGATGTAGATATAGAAGACAAACCTGAGATAACTGTTCAGAACATGGTGGCTTCAAGCGAGCTAGACCATACATTGAACCTGAACAGAATCGCATTTGAGCTAGTTGGAACCGAGTACGAACCAGAACAGTTCCCAGGACTAGTATACAGGATAGAAGATCCTGACGTAGTATTCCTACTGTTCTCATCAGGTAGAATCGTCTGCACAGGCGGAAGAACCTACGAAGACGTAAAAGACGGAATCAACAGCCTGAAAGAAAACCTAGAAGAAATCGGGGCAATTTAAAGCCTCTTTCCATTTTTTATTCTTATTTTAATCGCAGCAATTTTTCGTCCGGTTTCTTAAATATAATTTACAAGAATACTTAATCAAATAGTTGAAGGATCTTGTCCATCAATAGCCTTCAGTGCCGATTTCCTAACATTCTCCGGCATATCGTAATCTCCGGACTCCAGATCTTCTTTCGAGAACCATTTCATATCTTCATCATTATATTCGTAATCCTCAGTCTCTCCAACTATCTTGACCCTATACTGAAAGTCCAGATGCCAGTGACCCTCCTCTATCTGATGAAGGTTGATATTGAAAGGCCGAGGTAGATCAACGGCTGAAAAACCTTGGTACTCTGTTTCTTCACCGACTACCTCAACCTCTAGACCGGTCTCCTCTCTAGTCTCACGCACAGCGGCTTCATCAGGAGTCTCCCTCTCCTCTACATGACCGCCAGGCTGTAACCAGATACTATATTTTTTGTGTTTCAGGAAGAGAACTTCCTTGACGTTATCTCTTTCCCTAATTACAAATGCTCCGGCTACAAAATCCCTGTCCGCGTCTTCGGGAACTCTTCGATCATCCATATTCTGTGAATGACATCTAATTTTTTAGCTTTAAACAAAACAGTTAAGTAAACTTTGCACACAATGTAAACATATGACAACCTTATCAGCCCGAATACCTGAATCGCTTGAAGACGAGCTTGAGAGATTCACGGAAGACGAAAAACTTGATAGAAGTACCGCAGTTCGTAAACTCCTTTCAGAAGGACTAGAAGAATGGAAGAAGGAAAAGGCATTGAAAAAGCTTCAGAACGGTGAGGTCAGCTTTCAGAGAGCTGCAGAAATAGCTGATATGGATATCTGGAGCTTTGCCGATTTAGTGGAAAAGAAAAAAGTCAACTGGTTGAAAGATGACAGAGTTAGAGAAGATATAGAGGCGGTTTGATGCTTATCTTTGATGCGACACCTTTAATCTATCTAGCGAAAGCGGACAGACTGGGAGAACTAGCTCAGTTAGGGCAGGAAAAAGTGATTCCTGAAACAGTCTACAGAGAAGTGGTAGAAAAAGGCAGGGAAGAAGGAAAACCAGATGCAGAAGAGATATATGAAGCAGTAAAAGAAGGAGATTTCCAGGTCAAATCATTTGATGAAGAACTTGAAGTTGAAGCTAAAAACCTAAGCAAGGCCGACATGGAAGTCATCAAGCTGGCTGAAAGAGAAAACGTAACTGCAGTTATGGACGAAGAACATGGAAGGAATATTGCAGAGGCTAAAGGAGTTCAGACAAGAGGAACAGCCTATCTAGTACTTAAAATGCAGAAGAAAAAAATTATAACTCAGAGAGAAACCGAGCAAACTATTGATGACATGATAGATAAAGGATGGTACTGTTCAACTGATCTCTATAAAGAGATAATGAATAAGATAGACGGGATAGCTGGGAGCTAGAGATAGTCTCTGTCAGCTTCTGTAGGAACTCTTATTCAGACACCTTTGTCACAAACCATGCACGTTTATCGTCTTTAGATATATTTTCTCTTTCTTCTATGTCCCCAAACACGTCTAAAACTTCGAAACCTGTATCTATCAAAGCCTTTTTAACCTCATCTATTCTGTATGCTTTTTCCTCATGCTCCTCCTCAAACTTCTTCCACACTCCTTTTTCCTTCTTGAATCCCGTAATCCTTAGAGTAAAAATTTCTTCATCGGTATCAAAGCTGGTTTTATGGACCTCAAAAACTTCATTATCCTCTCTCGCTATATAACAAGGATCTGAGGGCCAACCCTCTGAAAGCCACCTATAAGTGTTGACATCAAAAATAAAGTAGCCTCCTCCGCCCAATGAGTTCTTCACATTCCTGAAAACTTTTTTGAGCTCTGATACCTCCTTGATATAATTTAAACTGTCATACCAGCATGTTACTAAATCGAAACCTTGTTCAGAGAATTCCGTCATGTTTCCGACCTCAAATTCTACTTTATCACCCTCATTTCTTTCTCTAGCTATACTGATTAAACTTTCCGATAAATCGACACCTTTCACATAATAGCCCTTTTCTCCCATCTCTCGTGCAAAGGTTCCTTCACCACAAGCTAAATCTAGGATTCTGTCAGGCTCTATGCCATAATAATCGAGTAGATTCGGCATAACTTCGGACATTTTTTTGCTATGCCCTGTGTACTCTCCATCTGCATAAACTTCTGCAAACTGTTCATAAACCATTTTATCCCCACTTTATCTCTCTTACTTTATCTTCAATCTCTTCCGCAAGCTCAAAGTCTTCCTCGGTTACACCTTCCTCTTCATGGCTCCAGAGATCTATCTCTACCGCTCCGTACTCTACAGATACTTTCGGATGGTGGAAATGTGCTTCTGCCAAGGAGAAGACAGTGTTAGCGAAGAATACAGCTTCTTTGTAGCTTTCAAACTCTACACGCGTAACCAGTTTTTCAGCTTCATATCCCCATATATCCAGGTTTTCAATTCTCTCCGAAACTCCTTCAGTATCAAGTTTATCTGACATAGTAATATGTTGTACCTTTCAACCTTTTCAGTTTTACTACACAGATAATTAGTAGGGGAATAGAGGGGATGAATAAAGATGGAGTACGGTGAAGTTGTAGGCCTGTTCGAGGACTTTTTCTCGGATAAATACTACAAAAAAGTCGCTGGAGCTGTAAAAGAGGGCGAAGATTCTATAGTAGTAGATTTTATGGAAATGGATATGTTTGAGCCCCGTCTAGGAGACTATCTGAAAGAAAATCCTAACAGCGCGATGGATGCAGCAGAAGAAGGAGTCAAAGGAGTAGATATAATTTCAGACGAAGATTTTACAGTGAGATTTACCAATATGCCAGAGGAAGAGTTTGTGCTTCTAAAGAACCTTCGTTCCAAACATCTCAACAAGTTTACACCTATAGAAGGAATGATTAAGAGGGCTTCACAGGTAAAACCCGAAGTTATATCCGCAATATTTGAATGTACACAGTGCGGGGATAGATACGAGAAACAACAAGACTCTACAGAGCTAAAATCTCCTTACAAATGTGACTGCGGATCTAGGAAGTTTGAAACGGTCGAAAAAAAGATGACCGATACACAGAACATTGTGGTAGAAGAGAACCCGGAGTCACGTGAAGGATCAGAGCAGCCTTCCACTCTAAGCGTTAGGCTGGAAGGAGACCTGGTAGATCCCGATTTTCAGAGGAAAGTAGTTCCCGGTAACGTTGCAGAGATTACAGGAGTGCTTAAAGAACGTCCTCTGAAGAAGAACTCCAAGAAATTCGATATCTACATGGAAGGAAACTATCTAGAGCCTACACAACAGGAGTTTGAACAGCTAGAGCTGACAGACGAGGAGATAGAGGATATCAAAGAACTTTCAAACGATCCTGAAATATTTGACAAGATATCTAGAAGCATAGCGCCATCGATCTACGGCCACCACCAGATCAAGAAAGCTATCGCGCTCCAGCTGTTTGGAGGAGTACAGAAAAGCAGGGAAGACGGTGTGGAATCACGTGGAGATATACACATCCTATTAATCGGAGAGCCCGGAACAGGTAAGTCCCAACTGCTGGATTTCACAGGAGAGATAGCGCCAAAAGGACGTTACGTTGTAGGAAAGTCCGCAACCGGAGCAGGTTTGACTGCATCAGTTGTGAGAGACGAGCAGACAGGAGAGTTCGAGCTTGAAGCCGGGGCTGTAGTCCTAGCTAACAAAGGAATGGCAGCTATCGACGAAATTGATAAAATGAGTAAGGAAGACCGTTCTTCGCTCCACGAAGCGATGGAACAGCAGTGTTTTGGCCCCGATACAGAAGTAATGCTTCCCGATGGGTCCAAAAATAATATTTCTGAAATAGTAAATAGTAGAATCCAGAAAAAAGATTCTAAAATGCAAGAAGATGGCAGAGAAGTAGTTGAGCTTGAAAAGGGACCGAAAATTTTATCTTTCTCACCAGAAACTTCTAGGATAGAGAAAAGAGAGGTAAGCATGGCAGGTAGGAGACCTGCACCTGAAGAGATGATTGAATTCGAACTTGAGACAGGTAGAGAGATAGAGGTCACGGAAGAACATCCTTTCTTCGTGTTAGAAGATGGAGAAATAACTGAAAAAGAGGCGAAACAGATTAAAGAGTCAGATTTTGTTCTTTCGCCTAGGAATATGCCGGTAGAAGGAGAAGAACAGTATCTAGAGGATATCAATGTGGAAGAAAAGAGAAAAGAAGTGGAAATACCCGAACATAACTCTCCTGCGTTGGCTAAATTTATGGGCTACCAGGTATCTGACGGAGGTTATGAACTGAACAGAGGAGAAAAAGTAGGGTTTAACTTCACAAATACAGATGAGAAACTTTTGGAAGATTACGAAAACTGTATCTCAGAGCTTTTCAGCATTGACCCATACATCAGAGAAAGAGACAACCGGAAAGAAGTGAGAGTAATTTCTAAAGAGCTTAAAAACTGGTTAGAGGAGCTAGGACCGGTAATCGAAAAGGGCGAAACCAAGGCGATACCGGAAAGATTGATGAAATGCAGGAAAGAGGAACACAGTTACCTCCTCAGAGCTTTCTTTGATGGCGACGGAGGCGTATACAACGTAAAGAGAGGCTACAGGATCAGAGCAGTTGTAGAGAATAAAGTACTGATCAAACAGATTCAAGACCTTTTACTTAGGTTCGGCATCCATTCAACAGTTATAGAGGACGGAAACGTTTGGAGAATAGAGATGAACAGATATGAGGATATCCTAAGATTTAAACAGAATATCGGGTTTCTAACCCAAGAAAAACAGGAGAGGCTAGAAGAAGCGGTAGAAGATATCAGAGACTCTAAAGAACCAGTTCCAGACGTATCTCCGAAACTAATGAATCTTATGCAGTTATACGGAGTCAATCAAGACTCTTTGCTTCGAACTAATCTAACTGAAAGCCAAATAAATGTATCACGAGATAATGTAAAGAAAATTCTGGATAAAATAGAGCAAAAAATCAGCTTAATTGAAAGAACAAATATAGAGGAAGAAAGCATAGATGAATTAAAACAGTTTAGAGAAGACTTAAAGATATCAGCAAGACAGATTGCGGGAAAAATCGATGCAACCAGTTCTCTAATACATTATTGGGAGAAAAATGGGACCGAGAGAATAGATGAATACAAGGAAGGGCTTAAAAAATGCGTGGAGAAGCTTAGAGAAAGAACCGACGAAGTAAATAAGCTATCAAACATAGTTGAGAATATCAGATTCCTAAAAATAAAGAATAAGAAGAGATTTTCTCCTGAGTACGAATATGTATATGACCTCACAGTACCAGAAAATAACTCATTTGTGGCTGAAAACGCCATAATGCATAACTCTATATCAGTCTCAAAGGCAAATATCCAGGCAACTTTGAACGCTCAGACATCGATACTGGCTGCAGGAAACCCTAAACTAGGGCGTTTCGATCCTTACGAACCTATACCTCAACAGATCGATATCGGAGATACTCTCCTCTCACGTTTCGACTTTATCTTCCCTGTAAAGGATGAGCCTGATGAAGACAAGGACACCAAGCTATCATCACAGGTACTCCAAAACCATATAGAACCTGAGGAAACTACGGCAGAGTTAGGACAGGAGATGATGAGAAAGTATGTGGCTTATGCAAAGAAGAAAAAAGCTCCGGATCTCACTCAAGAAGCAGCCGACAAGATACAAGAGTTCTACGTATCTATGCGTACTAAGGGGAGTGATGAGGCCGGAGAAAGTGTGCCTATAACAGCCAGACAGCTAGAAGCACTTGTAAGAGTAGCAGAAGCTTCAGCTAGAGCCGAGCTAAAGGATGAAGTTGAGCTGGAGGATGCTGAAAGAGCTATAGATATACTTACTTACTGCCTGAAACAGGTAGGCGTCGATCCGGAGACGGGAGAGTTCGATATCGATGTAGTAGAGTCAGGGGTGTCCTCTTCACAGAGAAACCGTGCTCAGACTGTTAAACATCTGCTAAAACGAATGACAGAGGACGGATCGGCCGAAATGGAAGATGTGCTTGATGAGGCTGAAGATGAAGGACTTGACAGAGGGAAGGCTGAAAAGATGATCAAACAGCTAATGAGAGACGGAGAAGTGTTCGAACCGGAGCCTGGAAAGGTAAAGATGATGTAAATATAAGATGATAAAACCTATGATACTACAAGAAATTCCTAAAAGTACTAAAAAATAAAGGACAGTTGATTACTATGGCCCAACAGAAAAGACAGACCGCGAAGATCGTAAATGCAGAAGAACTTAACTCAGGAAAATACTTCCAGAAAGAAGGTTTCACCCCCAACTATCTTCTAACACCGGAAGGTAGAAGGATCTCAAGATCTAGGATTGTTGCAGTGGTGGTTGATACATTCATAAACGATGATGAAAGCTACGGTTCTATAACGTTGGACGATGGGTCAGATACTATTCAGGTGAAGTTCTTCAACGAGCTGGAGCCTATGAAGAAGTTCGAGATCGGAGATATCGTGGAAGCTGTTGGAAAAGTAAGAGAGTACCAAGGACAAATCTACATGAACGCAGAGATAATGAAGGAAAGGGATGTAAACAAAGAGCTGCTACATGAACTGAAACACAAAAAAGTTGAAGAGGAATGGGAGCAGTTTAGAGAGACAGTCAAACAGCTGAAAGACTCAGGCAAAGATCAGGAAGATATAGAGAAAGAGATGGCCGGAAAGCTTGATGAAGAAGAGGTTGACGCGCTTCTACAGAGCTTCGGAGAACAGTTCGATACCAGAGCTTCAACCGAAGACATGGAGAACCTTGAAAGGGATGTTATCGATGCTGTTGAAAAACTGGACGGAGGAGACGGCGCCGACTACAGCGATATCGCTGAGGAAGTGGATGCGCCTGAAGACCAGATGGAAGACACTATTAACACCCTTCTAAGTGAGGGCACGTTCTACGAACCTCAGCCAGGGAAGATAAAGAAGCTTTAAAATTTCTGCAGGAATTCCTCCCTGTTAAAATTCTTCGCTTCTAAAATGATTATATGACACAGGACTACGATGAACTCTTGGAAAAAGGACTGGATGAAGCTGAAGAGTCGTCTCAGGGAGAACGTTTTGAGATGCCTGAAGCCGATACCAGGAAAGACGGTTCTAAAACAATAATTACTAACTTTAAAGAGATAGCTGAAACTTTTGGACGTGATAAGAAGGATTTCTCTAACTTTATCCAGGACGAGCTGGGAACCTCAGGACATCTGGAGAGAGGAGAACTAGTTCTGAACGGAGAGTTTAGGAGAGGAAACGTCCAAGGAAGAATCGAAAACTATGCCGACGAATGGGTTTTCTGTGGAGAATGTGAGTCTCCCGACACCAAGATAGTTAAGGAGAAAGGCATCGAGATGATCAAATGCCAGGCATGTGGCTCACGGAACCCTGTATAGAAACTTTCCTTGTTTATAAAGGTTTATATATAGTCTGTTGATAGGCGTAGGGGTGACAGGTTGAATACCTGTAACCTTCTATTAAGGTGTAACTACTTATGACAGAACAACCACAGAACGCACAGCAAGTTATGCAGGTAATGCAGCAAAAACTCGGAAATCTTGAGCTAACAGTTCACGCTCTTCTATCAGTTCTACAGGAAGAAGGTATTGTAGACCAAGAAGAGATTAACGAAGAAGCTCAGGCAATTGTCGAAGAGATGCAGGAACAGCAAGCACAGGCTGGAGAAGGTCTAGGAGATCTAGAAGACCAGCTTGACGAGGAGTAAAATCCTCCGTCAATTTTTTCTTATAAGAGAGGGCTAACTATGTGTTCAGATTACTCTCGAAGAACTAATACCCGTTTCAGCGATGTTTTAGCCGACATGCAGATAGCCTATGAGGATACCGAAGGCGACGAGTTCAGAATACTGGATTTAGGTTGTGGAGAATGTGGCTATCATGACGATATAGAGGATATGTTGCCTTTAGACATAGAAGACGAATATTTTAGCAGTAAAAGAGACAGAAACGTTAAAGTTATTGGCCTAGATAGATTTATGAGAGCCAATATCGATAAAGTAAATGAAGGAATAGAATACGACCTAACCGAAGGCTATATACCTCTGAAAGATAACTGTATGGACTATGTTATGAGCAATAACGCAATGTACCAGTTTGTTCTGAGTGGAAGCGTCGAAACAAAACAAAAAGTATTAGAAGAATCCGAAAGAATTCTTAAAGAAGGAGGCAGACAGTCTCACAACAATTTTAGAGGGCACTTGACAAGCCAATCATACAAATAAACCGATAAGGAACTTTTAACTATTCATATAAACTGAGGAAACCCCTCAATCAAATTTCTCACATATATAGCATTTACAGTCTTCCTTTCTCGCAGTGCATTCCGCTCGACCGTGATCTATCATTAAGATATGGAAAGAATACTTGATACCGTCCGGAACTTTTTCTTCCATCAGATCATGGACTTTGGTGCGGGATGAGCCTTCAGGGACCAGCCCCCATCTGTTAGAAAGCCTGTGGACGTGGGTGTCTACAGGAAACACCGGTTTCTGGAAATGGAAACATAGGATTACCGCTGCAGTCTTAGGACCTATGCCTGGAATCTTAGTAAGCCATTTTTTGGCCTCCTCTACAGAGTAACCGTTGAGAAACTCTATCGAGTAACCTCCTTGATCCTCTCGCACAATTTTGAGCGCCTTCTGAATCCTTTCCGCCTTTGTAGGACCAAGTCCGGCAATACGTATGGTCTCAGTCAGCTCTTCATGGTCAGCCTCTTCCACCGCCTGATAGTCGTCTCCATACTTCTCCTTGAAGCTTTCAAACGCTTTGTCCCTGTTTATATCGTTCGTGTTCTGTGAGAGAATGGTCTCAATCAAGTAGTCGATACCCGACATGTCGGAAGGAGGTTCCGGTTCACCGTATTTCTCTAGAAGTTTTTGGTAAATCTTCCTTATTTTTTCCTCATCTTTCATATTATAGCTTAGAGAGACCAAGATTCAAAAGACGATTTCAGAATCTCTTCAATCTTAACTTGTAAAACCTCTCCGGTAGCTCCCTGTTAGGATCAAAACCTCCAAGATACGTACCGGGCAGCTTTTTAGATAATTTCTTATCTCCAAGAACATACAGACAGTCTTCATCAAGATTCAGCTTCTCTATATGTTCTTTTACATCTTTGAAATGACCTTCTACCTGCTCCTCTCTTTTCTTCTCAAACCTTCCTTGGGAAAACCCTCCTTTAGAATGTTCTCTGTTCACCCTAGACTTTACAACTTCTAACTGTTCGAAATCCCCGTTTTCCTCTCTGTAAATCTCCGTATAGCCTGAAGAAGCGAGAACCCAGTACTTTTCCCGAGTTGTGAACTCCTGTATATCTTTTACTTGAAAGCTGTCCGACACTGTAAAGTCATCCTGAAAGAACGGCGTTATACCCAGCACAAACCCTCCAAGCTGCTGATCCAGAAAGGCTACAAAACCTTTTTCATCCTCGATTTCTTTGTACTGTCTCTTAGGTATTGAGTTCTTTAGGCCTTTAGTATCACGTATATCCGATAGTTTCTGAGGCGCATAAACCGTTGCCATATCATCTTTTTCAGAACTAACCGTTGAGAGCTTTCTGAGAAGTTTTTTAGCATCTTCAAAGCTCATTTCTCTGGAGTTACCACCGCCATCATCAGTACTTTTCTCTCCCCCCATCTGAGCTTTCAGAGAGCTTACCTTGTTCCTAAGCTTGTTTCTCTCCTCTTGGGCTTCCTGTTTTTCCCTTGAAAGTTTTTTCCTCCTCTTCTGCTCCGCTTCAAACCTTTCCTCAAGCTTGATCTTCTGTTGTTCTAGTTCGTCCAGCTCCTGCTCCAGCCTTTTCTTCTCTTCTTTAACTTTATTCCAAGGTAGCTTCATACTCTGAAATGGTATGATAGACGGTTTAAACCTTATGAAACCCATAATGAATTTAAAGGTATCCAGCTGATTGTTCCCTGTGGGATCAAGATATGACTGAAAAACAAGTTGAGGAACTTTCACCCGAAGACGACGAAATTGAAATTGAAGGAAAAATCGCTGAGCTACCAACACCTCGTGCCGTCACAACTCAGTACGGCCAGAAAAGAATCACAACAGTGAAGTTCGAGGACGAGACAGGAACAATCGACCTTACATTGTGGGAAGAAGAAATTGACGCAATAGAAGAAGGAGTAAGAGTAAGGATTGAAGGAGCTTACGTCCGCGAATGGGCTGACGACGTACAGCTGAACATCGGACGTGATGGAAACATCGAACAAATAGAAGAGTAATCACTCTTCAACTATAAGTTTTCTTCTTTTTATCAATTCTATATTAAAAAATTTTACAACGGAAATATTAGGGAATTTTATTCAAACGTATTTAGTTCATCGGCTATTAGTCTTGGAAGTTTTAGGTCTCCAAGTAGGACGTTTTCAGATGTGAGCTCGTCTCCATCGTTGTCAAGCTCTAGATTTGCTTCATCTGCAATAGTAGATATGGTAAAGTCTCCGGTCACAGATCCATCTACTGTAAGGGTTCCTGTCATCTCCGCTCCATCTACCGTGACAGGATCACCATCGCTCCCTATGTCTTCTTCACAGAGAGGTCCAACACAAGGATTGTCCACATACAGTGTTGTATCATCGTTATCAGTTCCCAAGGACTGGAGAGATCCTCCTGAGGTCAATAATTCAAAGCTCTCCTCTACCTCTCCGGCATCCACCTGGTGAGATGTTCTGACCGGAAGCTCGGACGACTCAACCGTGACCTCCTCAGGCTGTTCTGTCACCTGATCTATTATAAACTGTTCAACGTCGCCAGGCTCCATAAACCGTTCAATCTGTTCTTGTTCTACGTCATCTCCGGCAATAGTTATAACAAAACGCTCGAGGGTTTCCTGTCCGCTATTCCTTACTATTACACCAAGCCTTTCCTCTTCTCCTTCCCAGTTTGCATCTACTATCTCAAGGTTGGACTGTGCAGCAGTAACCGTCCTATCAGCCTCTTCATCTACATCGCTTTGGCTGGTCTGCACTACATCCGTCATAAATGGCCCTGCAAGGACAGCAACACTCATTGTAAAAGCAATTAACAGGACCGCGGCGATTATCGGAGATATTCCTTTGGAGTTACTCTTCATATAATTATTTTTTACAAACGGCAGTTTATATACATAATGAGAGGGCTGATAAAACAGATTTTAAGAAGTTCCACCACAAAAGGTTGAACAATGGGAATCGATGACCGTATACAGGAACTGGAAGATAAGCTGGAGAAGACACCGGTGAATAAGGCAACGGAGAAGGAGAGAGCTAGGCTGAAATCCAACATCGCCGATCTAAAGGAAGAGAAACAGCAGAAACAGAAAGGGACCGGAGACACTTCAGGATACGCTGTAGAGAAGAAAGGAGATAAAACAGTAGCATTGGTAGGTTTCCCCTCGGTCGGAAAGTCAACACTTCTAAACAAACTGACTAATGCCGACTCTGAGACAGGACATTACGAGTTTACAACCTTGGACGTAGAGCCAGGGATGTTGAAACATAAAGGCGCTAATATACAGATACTGGATGTTCCAGGGCTTATAGGAGGAGCTGCAGACGGTAGAGGTGGCGGAAAACAGGTCTTATCCGTTGTAAGAAATGCAGATCTAATACTGATAATGCTCGACCCTGAGGAGATGAGGGAAGAGGAGATAAAGAAGGAAGTATACGAGGTAGGAATCAGGATGAACAGTACCCCGCCGGACGTCAAGGTCGAAAAGAAAGGAAAAGGTGGCGTAAAGGTTTCTTCAACGGTTGAACTGGATATAGACCACGATACTATAGAAGAGCTGATGTATCAGAACGGCTTCACAAATGCAAACGTGACGATAAGAGAAAAAGTCGATCTTGACCGTTTCATCGACGGACTAAAGACTAACAGAAAGTACATTCCCGGTATAACATCTGTAAACAAGGCTGATCTTTTAGAAGGAGATAGAAGGGATGAAATGGAGGAAGAGTATGACATACTGTTCTCTGCAGATGCTGAAAAAAACCTGGAAGAGCTCAAGGACTTGATCTGGGACAGGCTCGGAATTATTAGAATCTACATGAAGGAGAAGGGTGAAGAAGCCGACAAAGACGACCCTCTAATAATGGAGGAAGGCTCCACTGTGGAAGACGCATTGGAGGAGTTGCCCGGAGGAATGAAGGAACGTTTCAAAAAGGCAAAAGTTACAGGACCCTCCTCAAAGTTTCCAAACCAGAAGGTGGGCGTAGACCATCAGCTAGACGATGAAGACGTATTAGAATTAAATTTAAGACATTTAGAATAGTAAAATAAAGAAAAAAGTAGGGAAAACTATTTTTGGAGTTACTATTCTTCCATTTCTTTTTCAATCAGGTCTTTAAGAGCTGAGGCTAGGAAACCTAGAGTCACAGCATCAGCAACAACTTTTAGCGATGGGAATGCAACCACTCCGAACTCCAGGAACTCTCCCTGAGTCTCGATAAGCGGCGTGAACATCATCGCCGAGAATACTACTGTTGCAGCTGCTATCTTGATACTTAGTTTTCTCTCAAAGTCATCTTCGTTCTCATCAAGATACCAGATTCCTATTGCTGCTGCGACTAATCCTCCAGCTCCTACTACTGCCTGAGCTATCTGTACTGGTTCTACCATAATTATCTAGATTAGTGCTTCCCGTTATTAAACCTTCCCGAACACCCCAATAGGTTTAAACTACCGGAACCATTGTCTTTCCGTGAGACAGCCGACCTCCGTTATCGAAGATGCAAGGGTACTTACCGCAGATTTTCTGCCTAAAAAGATGGTTCATAGAGATTCACAGCTTCAAGAAATTAAAAGAAACCTAGAACCCGTGCTTGAAGGCAGATCACCGCGTAACATGCTTCTTTACGGACCTCCCGGCACCGGAAAATCAACTATGGCGGAGTACGTAGTCAACGAGCTTCAGAAACATTCTTCAGAAGTAAAACATGGCTCGGTAAACTGTTGGAGATACCCTTCACGTTTCAAGGTATACTACAACCTGCTGCAAGATCTAGGCTCCCAGCTGATCCATAGGACAGGAACACCTACAGATGAGCTGGTGGACCGGTTTAGAGATAAAGTATCCAAGAGGCCGACAGTAATCATACTTGACGAGGTAGATCAGATAGAGGAGGAGCGGATACTGTACGACTTCGCCAGGGAGGAAAACATAGGGCTGATAATGATAGCTAACAAAGAGACTGCGCTCTACAGGGTCGATGAAAGGATACGTTCTTCCTTGGAAGGCACCAAGGAGGTTCATTTTCCCGAGTACTCACAGGAACAGCTGGTAGGGATACTTGAGGACCGGAGAGAGTGGGGGCTTAGAGACGATGTGATAGACAAAAACATGTTGCACAGAATCGGAAACAGAGCTAACGGCGATGCACGTGTAGCTATAAACGCTTTGAGGATAGCTGCAGAAGAAGCCGAAAAAGATGACATGGAAAAGATAACTCAGGAGATTGTGGAGGACGCTCTTCCTGAAGCAGAGAAGGAGAATAAATCTAAGTCTATAGATAAACTGAACAGCCACCAGAAAGTTCTTTATGATATTATCGATGAAGAAGGAAGCATTGCTCCAGGAGAGCTTTATGAAAAGTACGAGGAAGAAGTTGAAGACTCAAAGGTGAAGAGAACCTTGAGGAAGTATCTGGAGAAGATGAAACATTACAACCTGATAGAATCAGAGGGAGAAGGCCGCTGGAGAAAGTATATGGTTAAATGAGGCTTTCAGTTCTACCGGTATTACCGGAAAGCTCCTCGTTTCTTTATAATGGAGATAGGAAGAATACTAAGGTATGACAGCAAACCTGCGCAAGTACGAAGACTACCTTTACTACATGCCTGAAAAGGAGAGAAAAGCCCTGGAGGAAATAATATACATGGAGAGAGGTCTTGAAGAGACGGATAGCTTGATAAGGCATATCAATAGAAAAAACCTGGCTACATCGGTTAAAATGCCGGAAAGCTGAACTCTTGAAACTGCCTTAAAAACCTTTGTTAACAGTTTCGAACGTTTAGAAAACGTTTTACCAAAAGAGTTTATAAGTATTCAGGTGGTTATAATCAGTATGCAGACCGAATTCGTGGACGATTCCGGAGAGCAGATCCCGGTCGACTTCGAGGAAAAAGGTATTTTCTCTCGGTTCGTCCACAAGATTGGACTGAAGTAACGGGGGACAAAGAGACCAACCTTGTAATCTCTTTTTTATTTAATTTAAAAAGATATTCTAGCAACTGTAGATCAACTTTTTGCACATTAAATGAAAGTAGTAAAATGAAAATATAGAAATAATTAATTATCCGGTTAAGGAGAAATAGATTACTCTAAGAGCTTTGCATTGATTATTCCATCCTGTCCCGGTCTAGAAGTAATCCTTGCCTTACCTTCGGAAGTCTGAACCACAGTTCCCTTGGTAAGAAGCGATCTTCTGACATAGTTAGGATTCGCCGGATTCTCTTCAACCGACTCAATCTCAGCTCTCTTAACCTCTCCACCTACAGCTAGGTTAACTGTATCAGCTTCCCTGACTACCTGCTTGTTGTTTCCTCCACGAGATCTTTTCTGTTTTACCCTTTGATCTCCAAGCTTAGGCTGGGAAAACTCCGAACCTAAATCATACTTTCTGGATTTTCTGTATCTTCTGGTCTTCCCACCAGACTTCTTTCTTCCAGACTGTTTATGTGAAACTGCCATAAATAATATCAGACAGTGAAATCTTATAAATCGGAATGAGATAGCTGAAGGAGAGAACCAGGGTAGGTTTATATAAGTTGTTAAGTGAATTTTGAACATACAGGTGCTTATACTATGGGAAATGATGATAGTGGAAGAAGACCTTTAGACGTTTTGGACACTGCAAAAGGAGACAGAGTAATCGCTAAACTCAAAGGAGGACAGACAGTTTCAGGTAATCTGAAAGCTTTTGACCTCCATCTAAACATGTGGCTGGAAGACGCATCAGTTACAACCGATGAAGGTCAGACAGACTACGGTAAGCTGATCATCAGAGGAGACAACGTAATCCTCGTCAGCCCTGAATGAGGTGAAGATTAATGGGACTGAACACAGGGAAAAGAAACAAAAAAGTACACGGCAAATGTAGAAGATGTGGCAGTAAATCATTCCATCTGTCTAAGAAGGAATGTGCTGCCTGCGGATTCGGAAAGACAAGTAAGAGAGAAGACTTCGACAAAGACAAGCCGAGAAAAGAGTGAGAAAGATGGAGAAAGAGTTCCAGTCTATCGTCCTGACAGACTCAGGCGACTTCATGATAAAGAAAGAATCCGACCTACATAGAGAAGAGAAAGGGGTAGAGATAGAGAACCCATGGATAATCAACGAAGACGAAAACGCTCAAAGAGTAAGAGCAAACGAAATATTTGTTCCGTACAGCTCAGTTGAAAACATACAGTACGGAAGCTTCAGCCACGAAACAGTTGAATAAAGAGGCACCTACAGGAGCCTTTACTGGTTCAGTTCGAACCGGTACTGTTGATGAAACTGACAGCAGTTTCATGGGCTCGTAGCTCAGTCTGGCAGAGCGCCGGCCTTTTAAACCCTCAAGTTCTCTTTTTTGGAGAACGAGGATCAAGAAAATTGCTTGCAATTTTCGCCCCCGACTTCTCGCTAGAGATGTCGGAGAATTGGGTATAGCTAGCCGGTCGTCGCGGGTTCAAATCCCGTCGAGCCCATTTTCTTCTATAAAGTATATTCGGATTCAAAAATAATTAATTATTGGACTGAAAAGCTGTATCGAACATTTGATTAAAAAACCTTTCCGGACATCCTTAATTTACGGTATACGGACCGGTAGCTTAGCCAGGTTATAGCGCCACGCTGATACACTCAAAACCTTTCAGGTTTTTACGACCTGAAATCTCGGCTACGCCGAGTAATTCAGGAACGTGGAGATCCCCAGTTCAAATCTGGGCCGGTCCATTTCTATATTAGTTCAATACTTATACCGAATATTCAGTAGATACCTGCTCCTGAGATGATCAAATTAGTTCCTACAATTATTAGGAGCGTTGTTGCAAGTATCTCTGTATATCTTCTAGGTATTCTGTCACCTATCTTTACAAACACCAGTACCGAGGTTGCACCGATCGCTGCGATCCCTATAGATGTGTAAAGTGATGATATCCCTTGGTAAAGTCCGAGCTGCCACGACAACGCAACCCTTACCGCTGATATTCCTAGAACCACCATCGCTAGAACTCCAAGGAACACTGACCTACTGAAGTTTTTGGTTTTTAGATAGGCGACGAACTGAACCCCTATATTGGTCGCTCCAAATACTATCCCCGATAGAACCCCTATCACCGGTTCAAAGATTTTTTTGGAAACTACAAACCGGTCAGGCACCTCCCCATAACTTAAATCAACTATCTCCAACCTCAAAACACCGTATCCTAAGGCTATAGATCCAATAAGTATCTCTATAGGCCACTCCGGAAGGGATCTTAAAAGCAGTAAACCTGCAACGGTGCCTAGGAGAGCTGAGATTATGTATACTTCAAAACGTTCTCCACAGCTCTTGAACTCTTTCCAGCTGAGCTGGTTTAAAAGCTCCAGCTGTACCACCATCAGAGGTATTATGAAAAGGGTTACAGCCTGTGAGGCAGGTATAAACATTGCCAAAAGGGATGTTCCGATCATCGAAAACCCAAAGCCTGCCAGACCTTTTACCATTCCAGCAAGGAATGATATCACCATCATTAGAACTACTGTTTCTCCGAACATAATGTATATATGTTCAAGATTGTTTTTAATTTCTCTCGGTTTAACTCATCCAACCACATTTATCTCATAGCTGTCCTGAGGATCTTGCCACCCCTGATCTTTAGATTGTATATCTATCGAAGCGATACATCTTATAGAATCACCAGGACAGCTTAGCTTGTCTTTGACCTCCGACTCGTCGATTAAACTCGGGTCAGTCTCGCCGTTAACAACTGAGGTATCAAGGAATGAGTCGGGATTCGTTCCTTTTATCTCACCCTCACCCTCTACTTCGTTGTATGCAACTATTGCACTTGACTGTCCGTCAGGACCATCAGGATTTGAGACCTCCACATTGGTTCTTTCAGCCCAAAAGGCCCCATCCTCAGCTATTAGCTCGTACTCGTTGAAGGAAACCGAAGGGCTATTTGAACCATGAACATCATCTGACGCTGATACAGACGATGCCTCTTGGGAGCCCGGGATCGAACCTGATACCTCTTGAGGCTCGCCGTATGCATGATAGCCTCCTGACGACTCATGTACGTTATCGATACTACCCCCGCTAGGAAGATTACCAAAGTCAATTTCTTGATTTACCGGACCCCACTGAGTAGATGTAGTCGTACTAAACGATTCATAAGTTGCTGAAAAATCCTGTTGGGATGTTATATCGAACGAATCATCGAAATCATTTGGATTGCCATACAACGTTTCTGAGCTAAAACTGCATTCTTTTCCATCCTCACACTCCGTATATATCTCATCTGTCGAATCACATGTATATGCCGTAGTATATCTGCCATAGTCGGCGTAAGATATTTGTGCTTCGAGATCTCCCTCATCATACTCTTCGCCGAAAAGACCCTCCTCTATATCATAACTCTGGAAATCAGCAGTAACGTCTATGATAGGAAGATCTAAAGATTCAGGATCAGCAACATCCGAATGAGAAGTTACACTTGTACATATTGTACCCATGGAGTTGGTACAGTTGGATGAAGGACTACATACTTCTCTTTGACTCTCTGAAGGATTTTCTGTAGCATCCTGTATCGAGTCTACCAATTTATGATGTGTCGACTCGTAGATGGTTTCCGTATTAGGGGAAGGTGTCCTCTCGAATATGTAGTTGTCGCTGTGATAATACTCTGAGCCGCCGTAACTAGCACTGCAGTGCCAGCTTTGAGCATCTTGACTACCTTCAAACCACAGGTGCTGGTCCGGGATTTCTTCATCACAGCCATGGAAGAAAATATCATTTTCTGTAGGATCAAAGCCCTCTATCTCTATCTTTGATGGAAGCCCTAAATCTTCAGGACATTCCTCTGAACCTGTCATATCAGAGCTTAGTATACCGAACCCATCACCGCACTGTCCTTCGTAAGGAGGGTCGATCAAAAACTCTCCAAAATCTCCTTCGCCTTTTTTAGCCCCAGAAATAACTAAATTTTCGCTTCTCAGCTCCCCTCTGCCCCATTGTGACTGATCGCCACCCTCTGCCTTACCAGGATCCTCTATATAGAACTGCTCTTTCTCTCCAGAGTCAACATCATCCGATTCAAGACCCTCGTTGATATCTCCTGCCTTACCGCCATAAAATATTGCAGGCCCGGAGCCATCTGGAGCTGAACCTGCATTTAGCGACCATGATGCTGTAAGGTCATATAGGTACTCCGACTGATTATCGGCAAAATAGGGCTGTTGACATGCCACACTTTCGGTATCATTCAGACATTCGGCACTGATTCCTACTGCTGTAAGAGAGAAAGTTATAAACAGAAGACTACTCAGGATTACTTTATCCATATTTTTTACTATAGTTTCAGCCCTTTTAAATATTACTGAAATACCAACTACTTTTCTTACCCTCAGAAAAGTTCAGTCAGATTGCTCTCCGACAGAAGCTCTTCATAGTTTCGAGACTGTTTATCGATCTGATCTATGTATTCAACGTTTCCTCTGCCTTCTATTCTCTCAGTTCCAAGATCGTGTACAAAATGGATGATTTCGCCAGAGTCGACGTCAAGGATCTGAGTATCCATCGTCCTGTACTCTCCCGTTTCATCAGACATTGAAGTGACAGGTTTTTCCTGATCGGAAGCCTCTGCTATAACCACCCTATCCGGAAAGCCTTCCTCACTGTACCAGTTGGAGTACGATGAGGTTTCTTTTACAGTGTCATCACGGCCACCCTCATCAATAAAGTCAATTACCTGTTCGACTGCATCTATTCCCGATATTAAGTAACCGTTTTCAGTGTCAATCGCAACCTCGTGTCTAGGATGAGCTCCGGTCTCCCATACATCTCTACCCATGTACTCTCTTTTGTCTTCAATATCTCCTCTTGCACCCGTCCATATATCCTCGGGTTCTAAACCTTGTTTGTCTTCGATCTCTTCGTATTTTCTCAGTCTTAGAAAACCTCTGGAATCTCCATAAGAGGTAACCCCTCTGAGATGAAATTCAGGCACATGTTCTATTTCCGAACCTAGTTCTTCTTCAGTCAGAGTATTGATCAACCCTGTGTTATAGTATTCCAGATTACTCGTGGGATCAGTTGTAAACTGAAGGGCTTCTTGTCTCCTTTCTAAGTGTTTTTCAATATCGATTCCGATTACGGTTTGGCTGAACTGATCCTCTCCTAACAGGCTAGAGACATTAACATCCAGCTCATACTCTCCCTCATTTTCTGGGCTTATATCCAAGTCTCTGATACGGCCTATTCGCTCACTTGTACCGTCAGACCTATGCAGCTCCATATTACCTTCCAAATCCGTACCTGAAGCTTCAACCTCGACCAGAGCACTGTCCCCTATTTCGACAAATTCGGGCGAACTAAAGCTCACACCAAGAGGTATTACTGATTTTACTTCTAATTCGTCTTCTAGCCCTTCTCCAGAATCAAGTTCGGCACCACCTACGACTTCGTAGGAACCTTCTTCTTCAAAGCCTATAACCATGGAGTCAGCGATATCAAAGCGATCTTCAGAAGGAGCACTGTACTCTACCCAACTCTGGTCGATATCTTCATCATCTATCTCAGAAAAGCGGGCCTGAACCCTTTCTCCTTTCGGGACAACATAATCTGCCTCAACATCCTCTAAATGGTGAGTTTCACCAACTAGTATCAAACCTAAACTATCTTTCTCCTCGCTGGGCGAACCATCACCCTCACCCGTATTCGATCGATTCATTGAACCTTCATCAGATGATTCGTTTTCTGACCCATCCATACATCCTGAAGCTACTAAAGTTGACGAAGCTAGAGCTGTCAAAAATGTTCTTCTGTCAGTCTTATCATCTATAAGATTACCATTCATAACTCATAAATAACGATTATGATTTAAATATGTTTTCCTTTTCTGAACCATGGACGGCATTTGAAAGACTCATAGACCAGTTTAACCAATATAGCCCACAAAAAGGTTTTGAAAAGATAATTGAATTAAATCAAGTCTTTAGTGATT
>LKMJ01000946.1_pt1 | contig 24435 bp, 22 predicted proteins | sample 643391 | NCBI WGS metagenome assembly LKMJ01 (sample SAMN04112250, study PRJNA286221) | soda lake metagenome | biome: soda lake; feature: Kulunda Steppe; material: water; isolation source: sample PL-Br10 brine of Picturesque Lake | place: Russia: Kulunda steppe | collected 2010-07 | reverse complement strand
GTAGTCCAGCAGCATCAGGATGTCATCCGGCAGCCGCGAGCGAAAGGTCACCTTTTCGCCACTCCCGGGGTGCACGAAGGCCAGCCGGCGAGCGTGCAATGTCTGGCGGGGGAACTCGCGCAGGATCTCCTTGAGGGGCTCAGCGGCGCCGGGCGGCAGCTTCAGTCGGCCACCGTAGACCGGGTCACCCACCAGCGGATAGCGAAGGTGCGCCAGATGCACGCGGATCTGATGGGTGCGCCCGGTCTCCAGTCGACAGCGCACATGCGTATGGGCGCGGAAGCGCTCCACCACACGGTAGTGGGTGACTGCCGGCTTGCCCGAGGCGGTCACCGCCTGGCGCTTGCGATCCTTGGGGTGGCGGCCGATGGGCGCGTCCACCTTGCCACCGGATGTCATCACCCCCACGCAGACCGCGTCGTACTCGCGGGAAACCGTGCGCGCCTGCAGCTGAGCCACCAGAGAGGCCTGAGCGGTCAGAGTCTTGGCCACCACCATCAGACCGGTGGTGTCCTTGTCCAGGCGATGCACGATGCCGGCCCGCGGTACGCCTGCAAGCCGGGGGGAGTGGTGCAGCAGGGCGTTGAGAAGAGTGCCGTCCGGATTGCCCGCCGCAGGATGGACCACCAGGCCGGCGGGCTTATCGATCACCAGCACCTCATCGTCTTCGAAGACCACCTCCAGGGGGATATCCTCGGGGCCGAAGCGGGTGTCTTCCTCGATCTCGGTGGCGAGGCGTAGCCACTCACCGCCGTAGACCTTATCCCGAGGCCTGGCGGGACTCCCATCCAGAGTAAGATCTCCGGCCTTGATCCAGGCCTTGAGGCGCTCACGGGAGTAGTCGGCAAACAGCTCTGTGGCGGCCTGGTCGAGTCGCAGGCCGGCCATGGCATCGGGAATGCGTTGCTGGGCTTCCAGAGTCTGGGGCATGATCGAGTGGCTGCCAGTCAGCAAGGTAAAGAGAAGGAGGTGCCGCACGGTGACTGCGTTTTGACGCACAGTGCTTTATAGTGAGCGCGTTTGGGTCGATTCTATCACGGCCCGTCCGAGTTTTTGCCACGAGGATCACGATGCGCGTTTTCCGCCTTACCGTCCGTCTTGCGGCTCTGACGCTGGCCTCCAGCCTGCTGGCGGGCTGCGCCAGTAGCGGTTCCACCCAGGAAGAAGAGGACGAGTTCGCCGGCGTCGCCGAACGCGAACTCTATGAAGAGGCGCGAAGCTCGCTTGAGCGGCGCAACTTCACCGCGGCCATTACCCGGCTCGAGGCACTGGATACCCGCTACCCCTTCGGCAACCACGCCGAACAGGCCCAGCTGGAACTGATCTACGCCTACCACGAGAGCGGTGACTGGGAGGCCGCCCGGGCCGCCGCCAGCCGCTTCATTCGCCTGCACCCGAGCCATCCCCAGGCCGACTACGCCCTCTACATGCGCGGCCTGGCCTCCTGGCAGGCGGGGCGTTTCAGCCTCGAGCGCCTGAAGCTGATCGATATCTCCAAGCGTGACCTGGGCGCCTCCCGCGACGCTTACACCGACTTCAGTGAACTGGTGAGGCTCTACCCCAACAGCCAGTACGCGCCGGACGCCCAGCAACGGATCATCTACCTGCGCAACCTGATGTCCCGACACGAACTCCACGTGGCCGACTATTACCTGCGCCGAGGGGCCTATCTGGCTGCCGTGGAGCGTGGCCGCTGGGTGATCGAGAACTATCCCGAAAGCGAGGCGTCCCGCGATGCGCTGGCGGTCATGGTCGAGGGCTATCTGGGCCTGGAGATGCGCGACCGTGCCCGTGAGGTTCTCGAAGTGCTGATCGAGAACGACCCGCGTCACCAGCAGCTGCGCGGCCGAACCTTCGAACCCCGGCACGTGCGCGCCCAATCGCTGTCGGGCTGAGACAGCGTTCAGCCGAAATTGGCCCAGCCCACCAGAACGCCACCGTCTTTCCGGACGGTGGCGTTTGTGTTGGCCAGAGGCTTATGACCTGGGCTTTCCCGAGATCGATTACTCACCGGGCTGCCAACCGTTGACGATCGGGTAGCGGCGGTCGCGGCCGAACCCACGAGCGGTGACACGCACGCCCACCGGCGCCTGGCGTCGCTTGTACTCGCAACGGTCCACCAGCCGGACCACCTTGTAGACGTCGTCGCGGTCGAAGCCCGCCTCGATGATCGTCTCGGCGCTCATGTCGCCTTCGATGTAGCACACCAGGATGGCATCGAGCACGTCATAGTCGGGCAGCGAGTCGCTGTCCTGCTGATCGGGCGCCAGCTCCGCCGAGGGAGGCCGCTCGATGACCCGCTCGGGGATCGCCGGCGACTGGGTGTTGCGCCAGCGGGCCAGGCGGTAGACCCAGGTCTTGTAGACGTCCTTGATGGCGTTATAGCCCCCCACCATGTCGCCATAGAGGGTAGCGTAGCCTACCGCCATCTCGCTCTTGTTACCGGTGGTCAGCACCATCAGGCCCTTCTTGTTGGAGATGGCCATCAGCAGTACGCCGCGACAGCGCGACTGCAGGTTCTCCTCGGTGGTGTCGCGCTCGGTGCCCTCGAAGGTCTTCGCCAGGGTGGCCATGAAGGCTTCGACCATGGGTTCGATGGGCATCACCTCGTAGGCCACCCCCAGCATCTCGGCCTGCTGCGCCGCGTCTTCTCGGGAGATATCGGCGGTGTAGTGGTAGGGCATCATCACCGCGTGGACGCGCTGGGGGCCAAGGGCATCCACCGCGATGGCCAGCGACAGCGCCGAGTCGATGCCGCCGGAGAGGCCCAGCACCACGCCCTCGAAGCCGCTCTTGTTGACGTAGTCGCGCAGGCCGGTGACCAGCGCGCAGTAGAGATTATCCTCGGGCTCGACCTCGGGTTCGGTCTCGCCCGGCCGGGGCAGCCATCGGCCCTGCTCCATGACCAGTTGCACCGGCATGAGTCCTACCTGCCAGTGGGGCGCCTGCACCATCAACTCGCCGTTGGCGTCGACGCAGGCGGAACCGCCGTCGAAGACCAGCTCATCCTGACCGCCGATCATGTTGACGTAGACGATCGGCAGCCCCACCTCGGCGGCGCGGGCCTCGAGCAGGCGCAACCTCTCGGCGGGCTTGTCCTGGTGGAAGGGAGAGGCGTTGAGGCTGACCAGCAGTTGGGCGCCGGCGGCCTTGGCCCGGCGCGCAGGCGCCTCGTCCCAGAGATCCTCGCAGATCAGCAGCCCCAACTTTAGCCCCTTGTGATCGAGCACCAGTGGCTCACTGCCGGCGGCGAAGTAGCGCTGCTCATCGAACACCTGGTAGTTGGGCAGCGCCTGCTTGGCGTACTCACCGAGCCACTCGCCGTTGAAGAGCGCACCGGCCAGATTCCAGGTCTGGCCTTCGCGTCGCCCCGGATAGCCGACGATCACCAGCACGTCGCGTACCACCTTCTCCGCCATCCGGGTGCGGGCCGCGCGCAGGCGGGTCTCCATGGAGGGGCGCAGCAGCAGATCTTCCGGCGGATAGCCGGTCAGGAAGAGCTCGGGGAGCACCACGATATCGGCACCATGCTCGATGCGCGCCTCGCGCACCGCCTCGATGGCGCGATCGGTGTTGCCGGGAATATCCCCGACCAGCGGGTCCAGCTGTGCCATCACCAGCGTCAGGTCTTGCATGGGATTGGAAATCTCTCGAGAATCGTCGGGTAAGCCCATTGTCCCGCAAGGGCAGCCGACTGGCAAAGCCATCCCGCCCCTACCTGGGAGTCCCCACTGGAATGAACCTCTTGATCATCCGCCTGATCATCTTCGCCGCGCTGTTCTTCGCCGGCCTCAAGCTCTACCGCATGTACCGGGAGTGGAAACTCGACCGTGAAGAGTTGCTGGAGAGCGACGACACCCGCCAGGAAGGCGGCCAGATGGTGCGCTGCAGCTGGTGCAAGGTGCACGTCCCCGAAAGCGACGCCCTGCGCGAGAAGGGCGAGTGGTTCTGCTCCACCGCCCACCTCGACCGGTATCTCCAGGAGCAGAAGCCGGAGGAGAAGGAATAGCACCGCCTACGTGGACGGCGACAGGCGCCCATCCAGGGCGTAGGGCGCCGGGTCGAGGATCGGGTCGCGGCCCAGCAGCTGATCCACCAGCAGCCGCGTCGAGGCCGGCGCCAGCACCAGACCGTTGCGGTAGTGCCCGGCGTTGACGTGCAGGTTGTCGATCCCCGGCACCGCGCCGATGAAGGGAACCCCGTCAGGCGAGCCCGGGCGAAGCCCTGCCCAGTGGTGCTCCACCTCGCAGTCGGCCAGGGCCGGAATAATCGCCGTGGCGCTTGCCCACAGCGAATCCCGCGCCTGGGCATCGGTCGTCTTGTCGAAGCCGCACTCCTCCAGGGTGGAGCCGGCCAGCACCCGGCCATCTGCCCGGGGAATCACGTAGCGTCCGTCCATCAGCACGACCCGCTGCACCAGCCCCGGGGGCGCCCGGAACAGGATCATCTGCCCTTTCACCGGGCGCACCGGCAAGGCAACCCCCACCTTTTCCAGCAGGCCCGCCGCCCAGGCGCCGCCGCAGACAATCACCTGATCGCCGGCCACCGGCCCGGTACTTGTCCGAACCGCCACCGCCCGAGCGCCGGCCATCTCGAACCCCGTTACCTCGACCCCCTCGCACAGGGTCACCTCCGGCATCGCCTCCAGCCGCATCCTCAGCGACCGCACCAGCCGCGGATTGCGGATGCTGCCCAGGGTCGGCATCCAGAGCGCCTCGCTGAAGCCCTGCGCCGCCTCGGGCTCCCGGGCATAGAGAAAGTCGGCATCGACGCGCTCGAGCCGCTTTCCCTGCCCCCTAGCCCAGGCCAGGGCCCGCGATTCGTCATCCACCCTCAGATAGATCAGACCCCGCTGGCGGTACTCCGGATCGATACCTGTCTCCTCCCTCAGGCGTTGCGCCAGCTCGGGATAGAACCCTTCCGACCAGCTCGATAGCCGCGAGACGGCCGGACCATAGCGCCAGGGATAGAGCGGCGACACGATGCCACCGCCCGCCCAGGAGGACTCCTGACCGCAGCGACCACGCTCGATCAGGGTGACCGAGTGGCCGGCATCGGCCAGTTGCAGCGACGTCATCATGCCGATGACGCCCCCGCCCACGACTAGGAATTCACTCACAGGCATTGTCCGTTATGGCTGACAGAGGGATGGCGGCGCTTGGCTAGGGTGAAGGGACCACCCAAGGGTCAGGAGTCCACTCCGGGAGGGCAACATGCGCCCCATCACACTTCGCCATGCCATCTGCTACCTTACCGGCTCCAGCGGCAGCCAGGCAAAGCACCCCGCAACGCCCCGGCCGGCACGCCAGCAGCAAGGCCTGACGCTGATCGAGTTGATCGTGGCCATCGCCGTGCTGTTGATTCTCTTCACCACGGCAATTCCCGGCTATCGACAGTTCACCGCCCGCAATGAGGTGGCCGCCGAGGTGATGCGCATCAAGACGGCTCTGGCGTTGGCCCGCAACACCGCCGTGACGCGGCGGCATGTGATCGCCATCTGCCCGGTCTCCACCCCCGCGGCCACCCAGTGCGAGAAACACGACTGGACCTTGCCCATCGCCATTCTCGATGGCCACGCCACCGCCGGCAACCTGGCCGGGGTCAACGTGCTGAGGGTACTGGAACCCAGCGGTGGACCGAGCATTACCTTCAATCGCGACTACCCGGTCCGCTACCAGTCTACCGGCTGGAGCCGCGGCCACAACGGCACCTTCACGATCTGCGGCCGCCATGGTGATGGACGAAAAGTGATCGTCAACAATATGGGCAGGGTCCGGGTCGGTGATGACGAGGTCGACGGCCCCGCCCAATGCTGATACAGCGCCGAGGCTCAGCTGACGTCCACGGCTCAGCTGACCCCCATGTAGCGCCCGGGCTTGTGGTTCAACGCGATAATCAGATTGAGCGCCACGGCGCCCAGTACCGACAGCCCGACTCGGTCCATCGGCAGCAGGGCCAGCGCCACCAGCATGATGACGCCATCGATGCCCAGCTGCACATAGCCGGCGCGCCAGCCGTAGCGATCCTGCAGGTAGAGCACAAGGATATTGACCCCGCCGAGACTGGCCCGGTGGCGGAACAGCACCAGCATACCCATGCCGATCAGGCAGCCACCCATCAGCGAGGCGTAGAGAGGCGCCACCGACTCGACGCTGACCCAGCGACCGGTCAGCTCGGAGAACAGCGACACCAGGCCGATGGCGGCGAAGGTACGCAAGGTGAAGGACCAGCCCATGCGGCGGATGGCCAGCCAGTAGAACGGCAGGTTGATCAGGAAGAACCACACGCCGAACGGCCAGCCGCTGGCGTACTGCAGCAGGAAGGCCAGGCCGGCGGTGCTGCCGGTGAGCAACAGGGCCTGGGTGTAGAGCGTCACGCCCAGCGCCACGAACAGCGTACCGATCAGCATCGCCATCACGTCTTCGTAGTGGCGATGGGGGTCGGTGGGCAGCTCCTGGGGGTCCATGGTGGCGTCCTTATCGGGGATGGGCGTGCTCGACCATCAGCTGCAGCGACTCCCGCCCTCTCCAGCGATTGCAGTTGAGCTTGAAGGCACAGCGCAGCTGATCACCCACGCCGAAGGCGGGCACCTCACCGGGTGTCAGGGCCCGGAACCAGATGGCGCGATGGCTCGTCGCCCCCCGGGAGAGTTCAAGCATCAGGTGGGTGCCGTCGGCGCCCACAGGACGCAGCGCCTCCACCAAAAAGTCGCCCTGGAACAGCGGCGCCTCGAACTCACGGCCATAGGGACCCAGCGTCTGAAGCTCAGCCAGGGTCTCGAGGCTCAGCTGGTGCTCGTCCAGGTCGCCATCGGTCAGGATCTTCGGGTAGAGCTCGGCCCCGCCCAGCTGTTCGCCCACCGCCTGCAGGAAGGCCGCCTTGAAGGCCCCGAGTCCCTCAGCGGGCACACCGACGCCTGCCGCGCCGCTATGGCCACCGAAGCGCGGCAGGCTCTCCGGCGCCAGCTCGAAGGTGCGCTGCAGGGCGTCGCGCAGGTGCAGTCCCTCGATGGAGCGCCCTGAACCGGTCAGCATGCCCGGCGCGGCGGCCGGGGTCAGCACCAGCGCAGGGCGCCCATAGGCCTGCACCAGCCGTGAGGCGACGATGCCCTGCACGCCGGGGTGACCGCTCTCGAGAAAGACCACCACGGCCGGCTCGTCCGCGGAGAGCGCCGGCAGCGCCAGGGCCCTCGCCTCCTGGGCCATATCCGCCTCGATGGCCTTGCGGGACTGATTGTCCTGGTCCAGCACATCCAGATAGCGCTTCGCCACATGATCCTGCTCAGCGAGCATAAAGTGCAGGGCCGCATAGGGGTCGTCGAGGCGGGAACGTGCGTTGATGCGTGGTCCCATCTGGAAGCCGAGGGTCTCGGCATCGAAGGGCACGCTGTCGGCGCCCAGGCGCTCGGCCATGGCCCGCCAGCAGGCGGCCTCCATGCGGTTGATCAGCGCCAGGCCGTGGGTCACCACCGCGCGGTTGGCGGGACTTCTCCCCAGCGAGACGCAGTCCGCCACCGTGCCCAGCGCCACATAGGAGAGCCAGGGAGAGAGCTTGGGGGTGGCCTGGGGCAACACGCCCCACTCGATCAGCACGCTACGCGCCAGCGACATGACCAGCCAGGCCACCATGCAGCCGGCAATGGTGGGATCGGGGTAGTCGCAGTCGTCTCGCGTCGGGTTGACCACGGCGTGGGCCGACGGAGGAGGCCCCTCCACCGGCAGGGCGTGGTGGTCGCTGACCACCACGTCGATGCCCTCCGCGACCAGGCGCGCGATGCGCGGCTCGTCGGAGCTCCCGCAGTCGGCGGTGATCACCAGACTGGGGCGCGGCGAGAGGGCCAGCGCGCGTTCCACCAGCGGCAGGCTGATGCCATAGCCGTCATGGATACGGTGGCCGATCAGGCTGTGCAGCTTCGATTCCGGCACCCCGAACAGCTCATGCAGGGTCCGCCGAATCACCACGTGGGAGGTGATGCCGTCCACGTCGTAGTCGGTAAGGATGCCGACATGTTCACCGTCGATCACAGCCTGGGCGATGCGCTCGGCCGCGCGGCGGCCATCGGCTAGCCGCTCGGGGTGGGCCAGGTGGCGCAGGCTGGGCGTCACCAGTGGCGCCAGCTCCCCCTTGTAACCGGCCAGGCGTCCGGCCAGCACCCGGGCCTGGAGCTCGGAGAGCCCCTCGCGCTGGGCGCGGGCGTAGAGGGCGGCGTCCCGGGGCCGCGGGAGAATCCGCGGCTTCAGGCGCTCACTCAGATCGATGGGGTCGCTGACGGCGTTCAAGCCTGACTCCTGTGGTTCACGCTTTACGGCAAACGGCGTGAAATGCCGCTGCGCTGAGCGAGGGGCGCCGGGGACAGGCTGAAGAGGGGGTCCTATGCCAGGGATGGCATCGGTAGCGCCCAGGGAGGGGTTCACAGCGCCCCCTCGCAGGCCTGTCGCCGGATCAGCCCCGAGTGGAGTGGGGATACTACCGCCGATTCTCCGCCACGAACTGCTGCACCGCGGAAAGCTCGGCGGGCAGCACCGTGTAACGCTCCTCGCGCTCCAGCAGGTCGTCCATGTGCGGCGGCAGTGGCACGCCCGGGAAGCCCGCCTTGACCACCGCCTCGGCGAACTTGGCCGGGTGGGCGGTGGCCAGAGTGATCATCGGTACGCTCGCGTCGCCCCGCTCGCGCTCGGCGGCGCGATAGCCGGTGGCGGTGTGCGGGTCGAGAATCTCGTGGGTGCGATGGTGCGCCTCGCGGATCACCTCGAGGAGAGTGGCGTCGTCCACGCTGTGGCTGGCGAAGAGCTCGCGCAGCTGAGCCAGGGGCGCATCGGCCAGGGCGGCCGGCTCATCCTGGAAGCGCTTGAGCAGCGCGGCCACGGCGGCGCCATCGCGGCCGTAAGCCTCGAACAGCAACCGCTCGAAGTTGGAAGACACCACGATATCCATGGAGGGGGCCAAGGTCGCCTTGAGCTCCTGCTTGGAGAAATCGTTGGCGGTCAGGGTGCGGTGCAGGATGTCATTGGCGTTGGTGGCGATCACGAAGCGCTCCACCGGCAGGCCCATGCGGTAGGCCATGTAGCCGGCGAAGACGTTGCCGAAGTTGGCCGAGGGCACGCAGAAGCTCACCTTGCGGTGGGGCGCGCCCAGGGCCACGGCGGAGGCCACGTAGTAGACGATCTGGGCCATGATGCGCGCCCAGTTGATGGAGTTCACCGCCACCAGCTGAGTGCCTTTGAGGAACGACTGGTCGGCGAAACTCGCCTTGACCATGGCCTGGGCGTCATCGAAGTTGCCCTCGATGGCGACGTTGAAGACATTGTCGGCCAGCACCGAGGTCATCTGACGACGCTGAACCTCGGAGACCCGCTGATAGGGGTGGAGAATGAAGATATCGAGGTTGTCGCAGTGGCGGCAGCCCTCGATGGCCGCCGAACCGGTGTCGCCGGAGGTGGCCCCCATGATCACCGCACGTTCGCCGCGCTTCTTGAGGAAGTGGTCGAGCAGGCGGCCGAGCAGCTGCAGGGCCACGTCCTTGAAGGCCAGGGTCGGGCCGTGAAAAAGCTCGAGCAGGAAGTGGTTGGCATCGAGCTGGTTGAGCGGCACCACCGCATCGTGGCTGAAGGTGGCATACGCCTCCGTCACCAGCCGGCGGAAGGTGTCATCGTCGATCTCGCCGTTGACGAAGGGCTGCATGACGCGAAAGGCGATCTCGGCATAGGAGAGGCCCGCCATGGCGGCCAGGTCCTCGGTGGACAGCTGAGGCACGGTCTCCGGGACATAGAGGCCGCCATCGCTGGCCATGCCGGTGAGCACGACCTCCTCGAAGGAGAGCGCGGGCGCCTGCCCGCGGGTGCTGATATAGCGCATGATCTATTCCTGCTCATCCAGGGATTCGACGCGGATCCGCATCACCGGTCCGGCGATATCGGCCATGGCCTCGATCTGGCGGATCGCCTCGTTCATCTGCTTCTCGACCGTGCGGTGGGTCATCAGGATGATCGGCACCAGCTCGCCCTCGGTCGCCTCCTTCTGGATCAGCGCCTCGATGGAGATGCCCTGCTCGGCGAGGATGGTGGCCACTCGCGCCAGCACGCCGGGGCGGTCCACGGCCAGCAGCCGCAGGTAGTAGGCGGAGATGATCTCCTCCATGGGCATGATCGGCAGCTGGCTCACGTCCTCGCTGATGCCGCAGAAGGCCAGGTAGGGCACCCGGTAGTGGTGATCGGTGGAGATGTCCCGGGCCACATCGAGAATATCGGCCACCACCGACGAGGCGGTGGGCTCGGCGCCCGCGCCGGCGCCGTAGTAGAGGGTCGGACCCACGGCGTCGCCCATGATGGCAATGGCGTTCTTGACGCCGTGCACATTGGCCAGCAGCCGCTCCTTGGGGATCAGCGTCGGGTGCACGCGAAGCTCCAGGCCCTGGTCGGTGCGCTTGGAGATACCCAGGTGCTTGATCACGTACCCCAGATTGTCGGCCTGCTCCACGTCCTCGGCGGTCACCCGGGAGATCCCCTCGGTGAAGGCCTTGTCGAACTGCAGCGGCACGCCGTAGGCGATGGAGGCGAGAATGGTCAGCTTGTGGGCGGCGTCGATGCCCTCGACGTCGAAAGTGGGATCGGCTTCCGCGTAGCCCAGCGCCTGGGCCTCGGCCAGCACGTCCTCGAAGGCGCGGCCCTCGTCACGCATGTGCGTGAGGATATAGTTGCCGGTACCGTTGATGATGCCGGCCACCCACTCGATGCGGTTGGCACCCAGGCCTTCCCGCAGCGACTTGATCACCGGGATCCCCCCGGCCACGGCCGCCTCGAAGGCCACGATCACGCCTGCCTCGTGGGCCGCCGCAAAGATCTCGTTGCCATGCACGGCGATCATTGCCTTGTTGGCGGTCACCACGTGCTTGCCATTCTTGATGGCGGTAAGCACCAGCTCCCGTGCCACGTCATAGCCGCCGATCAGCTCCACCAGCACGTCGATATCGGGGTTGGTGGCTACCTCGAAGACATCGGCGGTGGTCCGAATGCCGGTGAGGTCGCACTCGGGGTTGGGAGTGCGGTAGGCCACCTGCTCGATGACGATCGGGCGGCCCGCACGCCGGGCAATGTCGTCCGCGTTGCGTGTCAGCACGTTGAAGGTACCGCCGCCGACGGTACCCAGCCCACAGATTCCTACTCTCACCGGTTTCAATGTCTCGCTCCTGCTCGTTTGATTCTTTGTGTTCAGGCGTGGTGTCTGTCGTGTGTGGCTCGCCGGGGCTCAGTCTTCGATGCCAAGCATGGCGGCCAGGCGCTCCGCCGGCACATAGCCGGGGACCAGACGGCCATCCGGCATCACGATGGCCGGGGTGCCCTGTACGCCGAGTTCCAGGCCCAGATGATACTGTGCCTCGACCGGATTGTCGCAGTCGGCGGCCCCGGAAAGCGACTCCTGGCGCTTGGCGGCGCTCATCGCCTCACTCGGGTTGGCGTCGCACCAGATCTGCTGCATGGTGCGGGCGCCCTGGGCGTTCATACCGGTGCGCGGAAAGGCAAGGTAGTGCACCTCGATGCCCAGCTCGTTGAGCCGCGGCACCTCCTCATGGAGCTGGCGGCAATAGGGGCAGGTGGTGTCGGTGAAGACCACCACCGCGGCGCGACTCTCACCGGCGCCGCGGAAGATCACTCGCTCGGCCTCGGGCACCTCGGCCAGGCGCTCCGCGCGCTCGCCGTTGCGCCCCTGCTCGGTCAGGTTGACCAGTCCCTGCTCACCGTTCTCGTAGAGGTCGCCCACCAGGAAGTGGCGCCCCTCTGCATCACTGTAGAAACGCTCACCCGTCTCCAGTCGCACTGCGAACAAGCCCGCCACAGGCGTCTCGCTAACGCTCTGCACCGGCATTGGCTGACCGTTGACCGCCAGCCGCTCGGCCAGCCGTTCCGTCGAATCGGCCTGGGCCAGCAGCGGCACGGCAAGGGTCGTGGCCAGGAAGCCGCCAAGGAGGGTCCGTAAAGAGATGTTCATTATTCAACCTCTGGGATGATGGTCGGCGTGAAGGCGCTCGAGACGCGCCTGCGCCACATGGGTATAGATCTGCGTCGTCGAGAGGTCGCTGTGACCCAGCAGCAGCTGTACGACACGCAGGTTGGCCCCATGATTCAACAGATGGGTGGCAAAGGCATGGCGCAGGGTGTGCGGCGACAACGGTCGCTCGATCCCCGCGGTGCGAGCGTGAGTCTTGATACGGTACCAGAAAGCCTGGCGGGTCATGGACCGGTCATGCCGCCCCGGAAAGAGCGCCGGACGGGTAGCGTCACTCATCAGGACGCCACGCGAGCCGCGCAGATAGCGTGACAGCCACTCTATCGCCTCCTCGCCCAGGGGCACCAGGCGATCCTTGTCACCCTTGCCGCGCACGCGCACCACACCCTGGCGCAGGTTGACGGCATCGGTGGTCAAGCCTACCAGCTCGGAAACACGCAGCCCCGCCCCATAGAGCACTTCGAGCATCGCCCGGTCGCGCAGGCCCAGGTCGGTGGACACATCGGGGGCGGCGATCAACCGCTCCACCTCGGCCTCCTCCAGGGTATTCGGCAGCGCCGGCCGCACCCGTGGCAGGCGCACCTCGGCCAGCGGGTCGCCCTCGATGAGCCCGCACTCCAGAGCCCAGCGGTAAAAGCGACGCAGACTCGAGAGCAGCCGGGCGTTGCTGGTAAGTCGGTAGCCCGCCTCGCGGCGCTCATCGAGCCAGGCCGGCAGGGCCGTCGGAGAGGACGCCAGCAGCGTCTCGTCGCACTCGGTCAGACGTCTCACCCAGGCCGAGAGATCACGCCGGTAGGCCGACAGGGTGTGATCGCTGACGCCCTGCTCGAGCCACAGGGCGTCGAGGAAGGCATCGATGCTGGCGGTGTCGTCGTCGAGAGTCTTCATGATGCCTGAAGTGACCTGTCGGGATAGCCTGCCGGAGTGCCTGGCCCAGATGGCACGAGACCCCGCCCCGCGGTTGCGGTGACGGGGTCTCGGAAGGCCGGGCGGTGCCCGGCCCGCCGGCGGAAGAGGCGAGGCCTCAGGCCAGCTTTTCCTTGATGCGGGCAGAACGACCGCTGCGCTCGCGGAGGTAGTAGAGCTTGGCCTGGCGCACGTCGCCGCGGCGCTTGACGCTGATGGAGTCTACCAGCGGGCTGTAGGTCTGGAAGGTACGCTCGACGCCGACGCCGTGGGAGATCTTGCGCACGGTGAAGGCGGAGTTGAGACCGCGGTTGCGCTTGCCGATCACCACGCCTTCGAAGGCCTGGAGACGCTCGCGAGTGCCTTCCTTGACCTTGACCTGCACGATGACGGTATCACCGGGGGCGAAGGGCGGAATTTCCTTGCTCATCTGCTCGGTTTCGAGCGCCTGGATCACCTTGCTCTTGCTGCTCATGACAACTGACTCCTTGATAACCTGATTCATCCGTCGGCTTGAATGGCCGATGAATCGTGATCCCGGCGCCCGAACAAGCTCGAGAGCGCGGGAGATGATGGGTGACGCAGGTCCGCGACGGGGGGTGGCGTAGGCTCAGCCCTCAGCGTCTTGCGTCCTGCACCTCCGCCCTGGCCCGCAGGCAGGCCGGGCGTGTTCTTCGATGAACTCAGCCAACAGCTGACGCTGCTCCTTGCTCAGCACCCTGTCCTCGAGCAGGTCGGGGCGTCGCAGCCAGGTGCGTCCCAGGGACTGCTTCAATCGCCAGCGCCGTATCGCGCCATGATTGCCGCTGAGCAGGACTTCCGGCACACACCGCCCGTCGATCTGATCCGGACGCGTGTAATGCGGGCAGTCCAGCAGCCCGTCGTTGAACGAGTCCTCGACCGCAGAGTCCTGATGACCCAGTACCCCGGGTATCAGTCTTGCCGCGGCGTCGATCAACACCATGGCCGGCAGCTCGCCGCCGCTCAGCACATAGTCGCCGATCGACCACTCTTCATCGATGTCCGCTTCTACCACGCGCTCATCGATGCCTTCATAGCGCCCGGCGACCACCACCAGCGGTGGACCCGACGCCAGCTCCTGCACACCGGCCTGGTCGAGCCGACGCCCCTGGGGCGACAGGTAAATCACCCTGGGGCGCAGCCCGGTGACCTGCTCTGCCCGTTCCCGGGCAGCATGTATCGACGCACGCAGGGTCTCGACCTTCATCAGCATCCCCGGGCCGCCGCCATAGGGGCGATCGTCCACGGTACGATGTCGGTCAACGGCATAGTCGCGGGGGTTCCAGAACTCCAGCGCGATCCGTCCCTTCTCTATTGCTCGCCCGGTGACGCCATGGCGGGATATCGCCTCGAACATCTCGGGGAACAGCGAAACGATACCGATCCACATCGCCGCTTGCTCGTCGGAACCCTCGACCATCAGAATTCGGGATCCCACTCGACGGTCATGATGCCACCCTCGAGATCCACGTCGAGAATCACTTCCTCGGGCAGATAGGGCAGCAGCCGCTCTCCGCCGTCGACGGCATCCGGGGCCAGGGCACCCTTCACGACCATTACGTCGTTGGCGCCGGTCTCGAAGAGATGGTCGATGCGACCCAGCACGACGCCCTCGCGGGTCACGACTCGCAGGCCCTCGAGCTGATGCCAGTAAAGCTCACCGACGTCGAGCTCGGGCAGCTCCGCCTTCGCCAGCAGGATATCGACCCCGGACAGCGCCTCGGCATCCTCGCGGCTATCACACCCCGCGAGCTGAACCACGAGGCCCTTGCCGTGACGACGGCCCTGCTGCAGACGACGACGTTCCAGGCTTTCACCACACCTCAACACCCATTCGGGATAGTCGAGAATACCCTCCATGGGGCTGGTGTAGGAATATACCTTGAGCCAGCCCTTGACGCCGAAGGGGCTGGTCAGCTTGCCCAGCACCACGTGATCGTCATCGGGCTGCACGGCAGCGTGTTCGCTCATCGACGACCTCGGTGTACTTTCTCGAACGTTTTCTTGAACGTCGGCGGAAGTCGACAAGTCAGGTTCAGGCCTGCTTGCGAGCTTCCTTGACCAGCTCAGCGACGCGATCAGAGAGCATCGCGCCCTGACCCTGCCAGTGAGCAATACGCTCGAGATCGACGCGCAGGCGCTCTTCCTGACCGCGAGCGATCGGATTGAAGAAGCCCAGGCGCTCGATGAAGCGGCCGTCGCGTGAATTGCGGGAATCGGTAACGGTCAGGTGGTAGAAGGGACGCTTCTTGGCGCCACCACGAGCCAGACGAATGGTAACCATGGCCTAGTCAGTCCTTCGGTTGAGTTGAATTCGGTCACGACCAGAACCGCGACATTCGCGGTCCTGCCAGTGAAGAGGCGGTATTCTACGTAACACAGCCACGATTTGAAACCTTTTTCGGGCTCAGCGCCTGGGCAACCCGCCTGGGCCACCCATTCCCCCCATGCCGCCAGGGCCACCTGGACCACCGCCGCCCATCATGCCGGACATGCCACGCATCATGTTCTGCATGCCACCCTTCTTGCCGGCCTTCTTCATCATCTTCTGCATCTGCTTGTGCTGCTTCAGCAGACGATTGAGGTCCGGCACCTGCAGGCCAGCGCCGGTGGCGATGCGCCGCTTGCGAGAGCCATTGATGATCTCAGGGCGACGGCGCTCCTGCGGGGTCATGGAATTGATCAGCGCCTCGAGCTTGCCCAGCTCCTTTTCGGGACCGGGACCCTGGGCCATCTCGGCCATCTGCCCCATGCCGGGCAGCTTGCCCAACAGGCCGCCCATGCCGCCCATCTTCTTGAGCTGCTGGAGCTGGTCGCGGAAGTCCTCGAGGTCGAAGCCCTGGCCCTTCTTGACCTTCCTGGCCAGCTGCTCCGCCTTGCTCTTGTCGACGGTTCGCTCAGCCTCCTCGATCAGCGACAGCATGTCGCCCATGCCGAGAATCCGCGAGGCGATGCGGTCCGGGTGAAAGGGCTCCAGGGCATCGACCTTCTCGCCCATGCCCATGAACTTGATCGGCTTGCCGGTCACGTGGCGCACCGACAGCGCCGCACCGCCACGGGCGTCCCCGTCGGCCTTGGTGAGGATCACGCCGGTCAGCGGCAGCGCCTCATGGAAAGCCTTGGCGGTATTCGCCGCGTCCTGGCCGGTCATGGCGTCGACGACGAACAGCGTCTCCTGGGGCGAAACGGCTCGATGCAGCGCCTTGATCTCGCCCATCATCGCCTCATCGATGGCCAGGCGACCGGCGGTATCCACGATCAGGACATCGTGGAACTGGATCTTTGCATGCTTGATCGCCGCCTCGGCGATATCCACAGGCTTCTGATCCGAGCGCGACGGGAAGAAGTCGACGCCCACCTCGGCGGCAAGGGTCTCGAGCTGGTCGATGGCCGCCGGACGATAGACGTCGGCGGAAACCACCAGCACCTTCTTCTTCTCGCGCTGCTTGAGGTAGCGCGCCAGCTTGGCCACGGAGGTGGTCTTGCCCGCGCCCTGCAGGCCAGCCATCAGCACCACCGCAGGCGAGCCCTTGAGGGTCAGCCCCTCGTTGGCCTCGCCCATGGTCGCCTCGAGCTCCTGCTGGACGATCTTGACGAACTGCTGGCCCGGCGAGAGGCTCTTGGAGACCTCCTGGCCCACCGCCCGCTCTCGCACCCTCTCGATGAAGTCCTTGACCACCGGCAGGGCGACATCGGCCTCGAGCAGCGCCCGACGCACCTCGCGCAGGGTCTCCTTGATATTCTCTTCGGTCAGGCGCGCCTGACCCTTGATCGACTTGAGCGTCTGCGAAAGACGCTCGCTGAGATTCTGAAACATTGGCCTCTCCAGAGACGACGGCCCGAAAGTGGCATGGATTATACGCGCTGTGGCCGCCAGTCTCCATGCGCTATGCCGCCAGGCCCCCGGCGCCGACTCCGGCCACGGCCACTGCCACGGCGACAGGGTGACACATCCGCCGCGCTGTGCGCTGCCCGGAGGATTGGGTATAGTAGCACCACGCCATTAACACTCACGTCATTCACACCAGGCGCACGGAACGCAATCGATGCAGGCGCTCTCCCTGGCCATCCTGGCCTTCATTCTCTACCTCGCCGCCGCCTCCTGGCAGGGCCTGGTACTGCTTCACAGGGCATCACCACAGCCGCTGCTGGTGCGCGGCATGATCCTGCTGGGGCTGCTCTGCCACCTGCCGCTGGCGGTCGGCTTGTTCGGTCACGGCCAGCCGGTGCTGCCCGGCATCTCCACCAGCGTGATCCTGATCAGCGCCGGCGTGGTCGCGGTGCTGCTGATGGTCAGCCTGTTCAAGCCGATACTCAATGCCGCGGTAGGTATCCTGCCGCTGGCTGGCCTGGCGCTGCTGCTGGCGGCGTGGCTCCCCAGCCCCGAGCGCGTCGTGGGACTGACACCGGGCATCGCCCTGCACGCCCTCAGCTCGCTGTTGGCCTTTGCCGTGCTGGCCATTGCCGCCGTTCAGGCAGTGCTGCTGGGCCTGCAGAACCGAGCCCTGCGCCAGCACCATATCCGTGGACTGGTCCAGGCGCTGCCTCCGCTCACTACCATGGAGCGGGTACTCTTCGAGCTGATCTGGGCCGGCGTAGGGCTCCTCACCCTGTCGATTCTCAGCGGCTTTCTCTTCCTCGACAACATGTTCGCCCAGCACCTGGTCCACAAGACCATCCTCTCCCTGGCGGCCTGGGTGATCTTCTCGGTGCTGCTGTTCAGCCACCATCGGCTGGGCTGGCGGGGTATGCGCGCGGTGCGCTGGACCCTGGGCGGCTGCAGCGTGCTGCTGATCGCCTATTTCGGCAGCAAGTTCGTGTTGGAAGTCCTGCTGGGCCGCGGCTGAGGCCGCGCCCTGCGCCTTGACAGCGCGCGCACCCCTCCCGTCAAATCGAGCCTGATACGCCACCGAGGACCCTTCGACTTGAGCGACGACTTCCCGCTGGGATTGCTGTTCGGCCTGCTGTTCCTGCTCATCTGCCTCTCCGCCTTCTTCTCCAGCTCCGAGACCGGCATGATGTCGATCAACCGCTATCGGCTGAGCCACCAGGCCAACAGCGGCGAACCGCGGGCGCAGCGCGTGGCGCGACTACTGGCCAGACCGGACCGCCTGATCGGCGTGATCCTGATCGGCAACAACTTCGTCAACAACCTCGCGGCCTCCATCGCCACCATCATCGCCATCCATTTCTTCGGTGAAGTCACCGGTCCCGCGGTGGCCACGGCACTGCTGACCATCACCGTACTGATCTTCGCCGAGGTCACTCCCAAGACCTATGCGGCGGTGAAGCCCGAGCGCATCGCCTTCCCCGCCTCCCGCGTACTGGAGCCTCTGCTCAAGCTGCTGTATCCGCTGGTGTGGCTGGTCAACGCCATCTCCAACGGCCTGCTCCGCCTGATGGGCGTGAAGAGCATCGACGGCAGCGGCGACCACCTGACCCGGGACGAACTGCGCACGGTAGTGCACGAGGCAGGCACCCTGATTCCCCAGCGCCACCAGGCCATGCTGCTGTCGATCCTTGACCTGGAAAATGTCACCGTGAACGACATCATGGTGCCGCGCCATGAGGTGATGGGTATCGACCTGGATGACGACCTGGAAGAGATCCTGACCCAGATTCGCACCAGCCAGCATACTCGGGTGCCGGTCTACAAGGGCGACATCAACAACATCATCGGCATGCTGCATCTGCGTAATGCGGCGCGTTTCCTCTCTCGAGGCGAGGTGACCAAGGCGGCCATTGTCCAGGAGGCCCGCGAACCCTATTTCATTCCCGAATCCACGCAGCTCCACACACAGCTGCTCAATTTCCAGAAACAGAAACGGCGCATCGGCATCGTGGTGGATGAATATGGTGATGTGGAGGGTCTGGTAACCCTGGAGGACATCCTCGAGGAGATCGTCGGCGAGTTCACCACCGACGTGGCCGGCATGGAGCAGGAGATCCACCACCAGGAGGACGGCAGTCAGCTGATCGACGGCACCGCCAATATCCGCGACATCAACAAGGCCCTGGGCTGGCAGCTGCCCACCGACGGGCCCAAGACCCTCAACGGCCTGATCCTCGAGCACCTGGAGGCCTTTCCCGACGGCCCCGCCTGCCTGCAGGTGGGCAGCGTGCGCATGGAGATCCTCGAGGTGCGCGACAACCTGGTCACCGCCGCCCGCTGCTGGCAGGCTCCTCGCCGTCGCTGAAGACGGCCCGGCATCAGGGGCGCTCCAACGCCTCTTCCACCACCGGCTCGGCCCAGCAGTCCGCCTCGGCCTTGAGCTCCCGGACTCGCCGCTCAAGCAGCGCCCGGGTCGCCTGCCCCGCGGGAAGCCTTTCACCGAAGTACAGGGCCACCCGTGCTCGGAAACGACGCGGCCGGCCACTCAGGGCCGGACCGTTGGCGTGGGAGGTCCAGGACCCCCACAGGCCCGAGAGCCCTGTCGGTATCACCGGCACCGGGTCCCGTGCCAGGATCAGCTCCAGGCCTCGGCGGAAGGCGTGGATATCGCCGTCCGGCGTCAGGCGCCCCTCGGGAAAGAGCATCACCACCTCTCCGTCGCGCAGTGCGCGGCTGACCTCCTGAAGAGCACGGCGCACGTTGCCCGGGTCGTGGCGCTCCGACTCCACGGGGATCGCCCCCACCAGGCGAAACAGCCAGTTGAGCCAGGGCGAATCGTAGATCGGCTTGTCCATCAGGAAGCGCAGGGGGCGCCGGCTGGCGCCGCCGATGACCAGGGCATCCATGAAGCTGACGTGGTTGCAGACCACCAGGGCCGCGCCATGGGCGGGGATATGGTCTAGACCGCGCAGGCGAAGCCTGTAGACGAGACGCACCGCGAGATATACCAGGCTGCGCACTACCCGTCTCGGGCGGCGAGCCACCCAACCGGTCAGCATCAGCGCCAGACCGGCAAGCACTGCCCAGACCATTACTCCCCACTCCGGCGCGATCACGTCGTGGTCGGCCTCGCCTTGAGTCCCGCCAGGATGGTGCAGAGCAGTTGGTCCAGCAGTTCGCCCACCTCCAGCTGCTGACCCTGCCAGTAGCCCAGGCGTTCGTTCAGCCCCAGCAGCACCAGGCCATGAACGCTGCCCCACAGGGTTCGCGCGAGGCGCCGGGCCTCCAGATCATCCAGCGCCGGCTGATACTCCTTGAGCGTCGCCTCCACGCGCAGGAAGAGTCCTTCGATCATGTCGCTCTGACGCTTGTCCAGCTCGCCTTCCTGGGCCAGGGGATAGTCGAACAACAGCTGCCAGCGATAGGCATCGCGTTGGGCAAACTGCCAGTAGGCCCGCGCCAATGCGCTGAGCCGCTCCTGCGGAGTGGCTTCGCTGGTCAACGGCTCTATCACTTCGCGCAGATGCGCCAGGGTCTCGATGTTGACGTGCTGCAACAGATTATTGAAGCTGCCGTAAAGCTTGAGCAGGGTGCTGGGAGCGCAACCCACCTCCCGAGCCAGGGCGCGGAGGGAGAGACTGTGCACCGGGCTCTCCTGCAGCCAGGCACCGCACGCCGCCATGACCTGAGCATGGAGCGCCTCGGGTGCATGCTGTCTGGGACGGGCCATGGTTTCCTCGCGAGCCTCGGACGGGCGGTTGCGTAAGCGGGGTCTGCGCGAAGTCGCGCAGGCCCGGTCACCAAGGATAGCGCATTTCGAACACTGTTTTCGATACCCGCATGCCCGCGTGCCGCTTTTCCCTTCATCTCCCACCACAGAATGCGTGTCGCCCTTTCTTCTCCCCCTCCCCTTGGTTACCCTGAACCGCCTACCCCCTGCGGAGCGCCCATGGCCGGACGACTGCATATCGCCCCCCTAGACCTCGCGCGCCTGCTGCCGGAACTGACCGTCGACGCCCCCCTGGTGACCAGCCCCAACATGGCCCCGCGCCGCATGCTCTCGGCCATTCGCCTTGAGACAGGCCGACTGCGCCTGAACCGACTGTTCTGGGGGCTCACCCCACCCTGGCTGGAGATACTCGACCACGCACCCCACTGCGCCCGCGCCGAATCGCTGGAATCGCGCCCGATGTTCCGCGAGGCCTTCCAGGCGAGGCGCTGCCTGATACCGGCCAGCGGCGTCTACGCCTGGAAGCCCCAGCCACGCTTCAAGCAGCCCTTCCTGATTACTCGGGTCGACCGCGGACCGCTTCTGCTGGCGGGACTGTGGTGCCGTTTCCACACCAGCCTGGCTGAGCATACCGACTCCCTGGCGCTGATCACGGTACCCACCAATCGGCTGCTGGCGCCGCTCACCGACCGCCTGCCGGCGGTGATCGACCCCGCCCAGGCACAGCGTTGGCTCGATCCCGGCACGCCGATAGAGGAGGCTCGCGCACTGCTCTCTTCGGCCCCGTTGGAACTGTTGGGCGCTTTTCCGGTATCAAGACGTGTGAATAGTCCCGCGCAACAGGACGCCGCCTGCGCCCATCCGGTCGGGCCGATGCTGCGCCAGTCCGACTGACGCCGCCGCAGCTCAACGAGCCGACGCGCCACGATGCCCAGATCCACAGGAGAGACGATGTCCCTTACCCCGACCGCCCGATGCTGCGGCATTGCCGCTGCCGCGGCCCTGCTGATCGCTGGCCCTGCCCCGGCCGAGCCCCTCCCCGAGGCCGACGCCATCGCCGAGGCGGTCACCCCGCTGGTCAGCCCCCACGACAGCCGCGACTATCGGGTGCTTACCCTGGAGAACGGCCTCACCGCTCTGCTGGTCAGCGACCCCGATGCGGACAAGGCCGCCGCCTCCATGAACGTCTCGGTGGGCAGCGCCCAGGACCCGGAGGACCTCGCCGGCCTGGCTCACCTCCTGGAGCACATGCTGTTCCTGGGCACCGAGCCCTTCCCGGAGGCCGATGCCTACCAGGGCTATATCTCTCGCCACGGGGGCACCCACAACGCCTTCGTCTCCACTCTGGACACCAACTACTTCTTCGACATCGACCCCGAGTTTCTGGAAGGCGCCCTGGACCGCTTCAGCCAGTTCTTCGTCTCGCCGCTGTTCAACGCCGACCAGCTGGAGAGCGAGCGCAACATCGTGCACTCCGAGTACATGGCACGCATCCGCGACGATGCCCGGCGCGAGAACGATGTGCTCAATCAGCTGCTCAACCCCGAGAACCCCACCACCGGCTTCTCGGTGGGCAGCCGCGAGACCCTGGCCGACCGTCCCGAAGGGGAACCCAGCCTGCGCGAGCGGGTGATCGATTTCTATCAACGCCACTACGACGCCAACGTCATGCACCTGACGCTGGTGGCGCCGCAATCCCTGGACGAGCTCGAGTCACTGGTCGCCGAACGCTTCGCCGTCATCGCCGATCGCGGGCTGTCCGCTCCCCGGATCACCGAGCCGCTGGTGCTCGATGACACCCTGCCCCAGCGAGTCGCGCTGCAATCGGTGCGCGATAGCCGCCAGCTGCGCCTGCTGTTCCCGGTCCCCGACCCCATCGCCGAGTACCGGCACAAGCCCGCCGACCTCATCGCCCACCTGCTGGGCCACGAGGGCGACGGCAGCCTGCTGGCGGTATTACGCGAGGCGGGCTGGGCCGATGGACTCTCCGCCGGCATCTCCCGCGGTGACGGCCACCACGCCCTGTTCAGCGTCAACGTCAGCCTGACCCCGGCCGGCGCCGAGGCTCGCGACGCCATCGAGGCGACCCTCTTCGCCGCCATCGAACAGCTACGGGAGGGGGGGCTCGAGGCATGGCGCTACGACGAGAAGGCCAGCCTCGCCGAGCAGGAGTTTCGCTTCCAGCAGCACGGCGCCCCCCGTCAGGAGGCCATGCGGCTCTCCATGAACCTGTCGCGCTTCCCGGTGGAGGACGTGCAGTATGCCGCCTACCGCATGGACGGTTTCGTGCCTGAGCGCAGCGAGGCCTACCTCGACGCCCTCACCCCCGACAACCTGATCCGCCTCTACAGCGCCCCCGACGTGGAGAGTGACGAGACCTCCCCCTGGTTCCATGCCCCCTGGGTCGAAGACAGGGGTGAAGACAGGGGTGAAGACAGGGGTGAAGACAGGGCGGATGGCGAGCACGGTGGAGAGCGCGGCGAGGCCCGGGCGCTGACCGGCCTGGCCCTGCCCGAGCCCAACCCCTACATCGCCGAGGACCTCGCGCTGCGTGACACCCAGGACGAACGGCCGCAGCGCCTGGTCGAGGAGCCGGCTTTCGACCTCTGGCACATGGCGGACGCCACCTTCAACACCCCCAAGGTGGAGTGGCGATTCAGCCTGCAGCACCCGGATGCGGCCAGCTCCGCCCGGGATGCCGCCCTGGCCAGGCTGCTCGCCGGCTGGCTCGACGACAGCCTCAACGAGGCCTTCTATCCGGCACGCCTGGCCGGCCAGCACTTCGAGGCCTATGCCCACGCCCGCGGCATCACCCTCTCCTTCTCCGGCTGGCGCGACCGCCAGGAGCGCATGATGGTTCGGGTGCTGGAGCAGCTGCAGACAGGCCACATGGACGAGGCCAGCATCGAGCGGGTGCGCTATCGCCTGCAGCGGGAGTGGCGCAACGCCCCCCAGGCGGCGCTGCACCGCCAGGCCGGCCGCACCCTGGCCGAGGCCCTGGTGCGCCCCCAGTGGCCCAGCGCCGCCCTGCTGGAGGCGAGCCGTGAGCTCACCGCGGATGACCTGCGCGACTACCGCGACGCCCTGATGGCCGAGCTGCGCCTGGAGGCCATGGCCGTGGGCAACCTGGCGGCCGACGAGGCCGAGAGCCTGGGCCGCCGGGTCGCCGAGGCACTTGCCCCTACCCTGGAAGCATCCGCCATTCCCGACCTCACGCCGCTGCGGGCCGACGCCGATCTGCCCAGCCTGACACCGCATACCAGCCGCGAGGAGTCGGTGGTGCTGCGCTACCTGCAGGGCCCCGACCGTTCCCTGGCGAGTCAGGCCCGCCTGGCGGTCCTCGGTCAGCTGATCGACACCCCCTTCTACCAGCGCCTGCGCACCGAGGAGCAGCTCGGGTACGTGGTCAACGCCGGCTACTCACCGATGCTGGACGCCCCAGGACTGGCGCTGCTGGTGCAGTCGCCGGAAACCGACAGCGCGGCGATCGACGCGCGCATCGACGTCTTCCTCGACGACTTCGAGACTACCCTGGCCGCGCTGGACGACGAGACCCTGGCGCCCTATCGACAGGCGGTGCATGACCGCCTGACCCAGCGCGACACCAGCCTCGCCGGCCGCGCCGGTCGGCTGTGGCAGGCCATGTCCTTCGGCGACACCGAGTTCGATCGCCGGGAGCGGCTCGCCGAGCGGGCACTGGCGGTCGATGCCGATGAACTGCGCGAGCTGTGGCCGAGCCTGCGCGAGGCGGCGGTGGCCAGGGTCGCCTTCGACCCGGGCGATGAACCAGACGACGTCCTGGCCCTGGCCCAGCACCTGGAGCCGCTGCCCGACTAACTCACCCGTCGAAGGCCTGGGGGGGCATGATCGCCTCAACGTGCATCACCAGCTCCTCCAGCACCTGGCGGTCGCGGTCGCTCAGCGCCACCTGATTGAGACGCTC
>LKMJ01000945.1_pt1 | contig 24468 bp, 29 predicted proteins | sample 643391 | NCBI WGS metagenome assembly LKMJ01 (sample SAMN04112250, study PRJNA286221) | soda lake metagenome | biome: soda lake; feature: Kulunda Steppe; material: water; isolation source: sample PL-Br10 brine of Picturesque Lake | place: Russia: Kulunda steppe | collected 2010-07 | reverse complement strand
CGGGCCGGGCGCGATTTGAACACGCGACCGACGGATTAAGAGTCCGTCGCTCTGCCGGGCTGAGCTACCGGCCCTGGTATGCGTGTAACTACAGAGTGGTCAAATACGTTTCCCTTCTGCACGGACCAGCCTCCCGAGTCGCGTCGAACCTTGAGGTTATAAGGGAGGGCGTCGCAACCTGTAAACACTAATGAGTACAGGAACCGGCCTCACGATGGCCTCGATGTCTACCTACGCAATCCTGGGATGTGGGAGCGTCGGGCACGTCGTCGCCGACGAACTGGTTGCGGAGGGTAAAGACCTGCTCATCGTCGACCACGATGAGGGGCGAGTCGAGGCACTCCGCGACCAGGACCTCAACGCCCGACAGGGCGATATCCAGAGCGAAGACGTGGCAGAGGAGATTTCCGACCGTGACGTCGTTCTCATCCTTTCCTCCGACGTCGAGGCCAACGTCAAGGCTATCACGAACATCCGCGCGCTGGGAACAGAGCAGTTCATCGTCGCGCGCGCCTCAGACCCCGTCTCGGGCGACGAGTTGACAAAGGCCGGCGCTGACGTGGTCATCAACCCGTCGGCTGTCATTGCCGACTCGGCTCTCCGTGCACTGGAGAGCGGTGAACTAGAGTACAGAGCACGCCAACTCGCGGAAGTCATCGACGACACCGATCTGAAGATGGCGATTCGCATCCACCGCAGCCCTGACCCTGACTCGATTGCGAGCGCGGCAGCGCTGAAGACGATTGCAGACAGCCGAGACGTGGAGGCGGACATCATCTACGACGGCGAGATTGGCCACCAGGAGAACAGAGCGTTCGTCAACCTGCTCGGCATCGAACTCGTCTCCGTCGAAGACACCGACGCCAGTGAGTACGACACGATTGCGCTGGTTGACCACGCAAAAGCCGGTGAGCCTGAGGAAGAGTCGGGGGCCGATATTATCATCGACCACTACGACCACGACCACGACCACGATACGACGTTCACCGACATCCGCCCGAACGTCTCCTCGACGTCGACAATTTTGACGAAGTATATTCAGGAACTCGACCTGACGCTCGACCAGGCGGTTGCGACCGCGCTGCTGTATGGAATCCGGGCAGAGACGCTCGATTTCAAGCGAGATACCACACCGGCGGACCTCACGGCGGCGGCCTACCTCTATCCGTTCGCGGACCACGACACGCTCGAACAGGTCGAGTCGCCTTCGATGTCGGCGGAGACGCTGGACGTGCTCGCCGAAGCCATCCGCAACCGCGAGGTCGAGGGGTCACACCTCGTCTCGAACGCGGGCTTCATCCGTGACCGTGACGCGCTCGCACAGGCCGCCCAGCACCTCCTGAATCTCGAAGGTATCACGACGACCGCGGTCTTTGCGATTGCCGACGACGTGATCTATCTTGCGGCCCGCTCGAAGGATATCCGCATGGACATCGGAAAAGTGCTCGAAGATGCCTTCGAGGATATCGCTGACGTGGCCGGGCACTCGACCGACGCGAGCGCAGAGATTCCACTCGGCATCTTCACCGGCATCGAAGTGAGTGAGGACAACCGGGAGACGCTGCTGGAGCTGACAGAGGAAGCGGTCAAGAAGAAACTGTTCGAGGCGATGGGTGTCGAGAGCAGTGGAAACGGAAACGGGAGTTAGTAGACGGCGTTAATCCCGAGCTCAGGCTCGAAGCTCTTCTTCGCCATCGTTCTTTGCCTGCTGGACGCGCTCGGCGAGGTCGTTGACGATGACGACGTCACCGACTGACTGCACCCACCGGTAGGGGACGATGACGCCGCGAGCGCTCGCCGCCTCCTCGGCGAACAGCTCCCGGTTCAGCTCGTGAAGGGCGAGGCCGGTCACCTGCTGTGCGTCCAGGTCGAGACGTAGGTCCTCGATTTCTCCCAGAAAAACGCCGTTGTTCGTGTACACTTCTCGTCCGACGAGTGTCGTAATCTCCTGTGGCACGGAGTCGTTGTCCATACACCATCTCTGTCGGGGCAGTGCTTAAATTCTTGTGCTCGATACAACCAGAAGACTCATTCGTTTCGCGAGGTACGTGATGGCATGCCATCGACTATCGTCCACATGGCGTTTGCTGGTCTGATAGCTGCTGCGCTGCTTGGAGACGCGTTCGACAGGAAATCGGTGCTGTTCATCATGGCGGTGATTATCTTCATCGACCTGGACTCGTTCGTTCCGCTGTTCATCGGGTTCGGACACAGAGCAGTTTTTCACAACCTCGTCATTCCGTTCGTTGCGCTCGTGGTGTTGCTGGTCGACGTACACGTCCGCGAAGAGTCGTACATCCTCGACAGGTGGGGACATTGGGGCTACCGAGTCGGCTGGGTGACCATCTTCTGTTACGTCGTGGCGGGCGTACTGCTCGACATGACCGACGGCGTCGTCAACCTCTTCTGGCCCATCCACAACCAGTTTTACACGCTGTCGGGGGAGATAGAGCTCTCGGACCAGCAAGGAATTGTCCAGACGTTCATCGAGTGGGGTAACGGCAACGGAACACCGACGCCCGAGGCGCGCGGCACGACCGAAGAGATCGACATCACAACGGGTGTCGACCCCGGCGAGCCGGACGCTCCCGACGAGGAACCCGAACGCGTCTTCCCCGTCATCGGCGCGACGTGGGAGTTGCTCCTGTTCCTGACCGGAACGTTTGTCACCGCTATGCGGTTCTACGTAGACCACGACCCGAGCGACCAAAAGTAACGTCTCGCCTTGGCGAGCGCACGCGCTGGACGGGAATGATTATTGTGCCCGCGACCGGTGTTTCCGCTATGGCAGAGCCAGCAATGACCCGATTCCCGGTGCCCGACATCGAGGATCTTCCGGAGGACCTGCAAGAGCGAATCGAGTACGAACACGAACGTGCGGGGTTCGTCCCGAACGTCTTCGTCGCCTACGGGTACAAACCAGCACAGGCCCGGGCGTTCTTCGATTACTACGACAGCATTATCGATAACTCGCCGCTCGCCCGTGAGGAAATCGAGATGATCATCGTCGCAGTGAGCGGAGCCAACGACTGCCTGTACTGCGTGGTGGCACACGGCGCGTTGACGCGAATATACGCCGAAGACCCGTACCTTGCCGAGCAACTGGCAACGAACCACCGGACAGCGAACATCAGCGAGGCACACGAGGCAATGTGTGACGTCGCGGTCGAACTCACCGAGCACCCCGCCGCAGTCGATGAGTCCGATATCGAACGACTCCGCGAACACGGGTTCTCGATGGAAGGAATCTGGGACATCGCCAGCGTCACATCGCTGTTCAACCTCTCGAACCGGATGGCTCACTTTGCCGACTGGCGACCGAATGAAGAGTTCTATCAGTTGGGTCGCGACCAAGAGTAGTACCCCTGACGGTAGCGTGAACTCTGTCCCAACCATCAATTCATTTGATATATAGAAACCTGTAACGTTCAGGACAGCGAACGAACACCAACAGAGGTGTTGGCGACCACCGGACCATCGACCCCCAGTGGACCGATGTAGATAGGAATTTACAGAAATAAATTTCTGTCAAATTTAATATAGCAATAATTGGCACAGTAGAACCGTCGTTGTCAACACACTTTCTCGAACCTTACACAGTTCAGTGGAGCATATCAGGACAGTAAACGTAACTCGTCTCAAATCACATGTGCAGATACACCACTGAGAACTCTCCGAATAATGTATTGTTATATTATTTGAAAAATGTTCACATAGCTCGGAAAGTCTTTTAAACGTGTAGCAATTCACACGTGATAATGAGTAGTGTAGACTGGGAAAAAGACGACCCGTTCGAGGAACAGCGGGAGAAAATCGAGAACCCGATGAAGCGGTTGTTCCGCGACTACGGGATGCGATACTGGTGGGCAGCGCTTATGGGTATCGCCGCCTCGATTTTTGCCCGTGTACTCGACCTGTTGCCGCCGATATTCCTCGCGGTTGCCATCGACGCTATCTTTCGCGACGATGCTACCTATGCCGAGGCGCTCCCCCTTGGCGGCAACACGTTCGAACCGTACATCCCCGACGGACAGGTGGAACAGTTCTGGTTCACCATCACGTTGCTGATTGGAATCTTCGTGTTCGCGGCCATCTTCCACTGGATTCGCAACTGGGGATTCAACTACTTCGCACAGCACATCCAACACGACGTCAGGACGGATACGTACGACAAGATGCAGGAGCTAAACATGGACTTCTTCGCCGACAAACAGACCGGCGAGATGATGTCCATCCTCTCGAACGATGCCAACCGGCTCGAGCGGTTCCTAAACGACGGGATGAACTCGCTGTTTCGGCTGTCGGTGATGGTCGTCGGTATCGGCGTCCTGCTCTTCGCCTACAACTGGCAGCTCGCACTCGTAACGATGGCTCCCATTCCACTGATTGCCATCTTCACGTACATCTTCATCAAGCTCATCCAGCCGAAGTACGCAGAGGTCCGTTCGATGGTCGGAAAGCTCAACAGCCGGCTGGAGAACAATCTCGGCGGCATCAAGGTCATCAAATCGAGCGTCACCGAGAAATACGAGTCTGAACGCGTCGACGACGTCTCGGATGACTACCTGGACGCAAACTGGGGTGCGATTAACATCCGTATCAAGTTCTTCCCTGGCCTCCAGTTGCTCTCGGGACTTGGGTTCGTCCTGACGTTCATCGTCGGCGGACTATGGGTTCTGCAGGGCCCTCCCGGACCGTTCACCGGGGAGCTCCGCGCGGGGACGTTTGTCGCGTTCATCCTCTACAGCCAGCGGTTCATCTGGCCGATGGCCCAGTTCGGACAGATTATCAACATGTACCAGCGCGCCCGCGCATCGTCGGCTCGTATCTTTGGGTTGATGGACGAGCCCGACCGCCTCGAAGAGCGCGAGGGTGCCAAAGAGCTCGAGGTCACGGAGGGTCGGGTCGTGTACGACGACGTCACGTTCGGGTACGACGACGAAGTCATCGTCGACGACATCGACTTCACCGTCGAGGGCGGCGAGACGCTCGCGCTCGTTGGACCGACCGGCGCAGGGAAGTCGACGGTGCTCAAACTCCTCTTGCGGATGTACGACGTAGACGAAGGGTCCGTCACAATCGACGGACAGGACCTCCGTGACGTCCGACTGCGCTCGATTCGCCGATCCGTCGGATACGTCAGTCAGGACACCTACCTGTTCTACGGAACCGTCGAGGAGAACATCAAATACGGCGCCTTCGACTCTACACGCGAGGAGGTCATAGAGGCTGCCAAGATGGCAGAAGCCCACGAGTTCATCAAGAACCTCCCCGACGGCTACGACACCGAGGTCGGCGAGCGAGGCGTGAAGCTCTCGGGCGGACAACGCCAGCGCCTCTCGATTGCGCGTGCAATTCTGAAGGACCCGGACATCCTCATCCTCGACGAGGCGACCAGCGACGTCGATACGGAGACGGAGATGCTCATCCAGCGCTCGCTGGACCAGCTCACTGCCGACCGGACGACGTTCGCTATCGCTCACCGTCTGTCGACAATCAAGGACGCGGACCAGATTCTCGTCCTCGAGGGTGGCAAGATCGTCGAACGTGGAACACACCACGAGTTGTTGAGCAACGACGAGCTGTACGCCCACCTCTGGGGTGTGCAGGCCGGTGAAATCGACGAGTTGCCCCAGGAGTTCATCGAGCGCGCACAGCGTCGCCAGGCCCGCATCGAAGCTGAATCCGACGACGATTGAGACAGCGGTGACGTACTGACGGTCGAAGCGAGGGTATCGAAGTCGGCTGATTCCGACACGACCAATCATCTTTTGAGAGCGGCTCTCTCACTGAGAGATATGAACGTCTTCGCCGTCGACGGGCTCCCGGAAATCAGACCCGGCGACGATATTGCGGAACTCATCGAGGAGCAAACCGACCTCGCTTCGGGTGACATCGTCTGTATCGCGAGCACTATCGTCTCGAAAGCAGAGGGCAGACAGGCCGACCTGAGCGACTTTCCTGCCAGTGAGCGCGCCCGAGAAATCGCCGCTCGTATCGGCGATATCGCCGGGGAAGAGAAGGACCCCCGGTTCGCACAGGCTGTGCTCGAAGAGAGCGAGGAGTTGGTGCTGGAAGCGCCAATCATCCTCGCAGTGACACGGTTCGGGCACATCACCGTCAACGCGGGAATCGACCGGTCGAACGTCCCTGACTCGGACCTGCTGTTGCTTCCCGAGGACCCCACTGCGAGTGCCGAGAGACTGTACGACGCGCTCGGAACCCCGGTTATTGTCACGGACACGTCGGGGCGACCGTTCCGATACGGCCAGCGCGGGGTGGCACTCGGCTGGGCCGGAATGCCAGCAGCGCGGGACTGGCGGGGCAAACTGGACCGGGACGGCCGGGAGATGGGCGTCACCGTGCAAGCTGTCGTCGACGAGCTCTCCTCGACCGCGAATCTCGTCACCGGAGAGGGTGCCGGTGGGACCCCGGTCGCCGTCGTCAGAGACTGGGAGTTTGGCGAGTTCGACGGGAGCGACAACCTGTTTCGACGGAAGGAAGACGACCTCGTGAGGGCCGCACTGAAGGAGTGGACGTATGCTCGGGATTGAACTGACACCGGAGGTGCCGATTCCACGGCTCATCGAGTACGCGGGTGCTGCCGCAGACAGCGGCTTCGACACGGTGTTCTGCAGCCATCATTACAATAACCGCGACGAGTTCGCTGCGCTGGCTGCCATCGCCGAGACGACTGAAGAGGTACAACTCGGCCCGGGAGTGACGAACCCTTACGAGGCTCATCCCGTCACGCTCGCGTCGCGGATGGCGACGCTGGACGAACTCTCCGGAGGCCGCGGTATCTTCGGCATCGGAGCGGGCGACCGCTCGACCATCGAGAATCTCGGCTTTGATCACGACGATGCGCTCCGGCGAGTGCTCGAAACGATGCAGGTGAGTCGTCGCCTCTGGCGCGGCGAGCGCGTCGACCACGACGGCACGTTCACAGCGGTCGATGCGGGCCTGAACTACGAATCGGGTGACATCCCTGTCTACGTCGGCGCACAGGGCCCACATATGACGCGAATGGCCGGGAAGTACGCAGATGGAGTGCTGTTCAACGGCTCTCATCCCCGCGACATCGAGTGGGCGACAGACCGTGTCGCGGAAGGTGTTGCTGAACGCGATAGCGACAGAGACGACTTCGACCTGGCTGCCTACGCGAGTGTCAGCGTCGCGGCCGATGGCGAGAGCGCCCGAGACGCCGCCCGCCCACCCGTCGCATTCATCACTGGCGGTGCACCCCCGCCGGTGCTCGCTCGCCACGGGATAGATGCGGACCGAGCCAGTGATATTCAACAGGCAATCTCGGCCGGGGAGTTCTCGACAGCTTTCGAGAGCGTCACGGACCAGATGCTCGACGCGTTCTGTGTCGCAGGAACACCGGAGCGTGTGACAGAGCGGTTGAACGAGTTGAGAGAAATCGCAGACAGCGTCGTCGTCGGTTCACCTATCGGCCCCGACGTTGAGGAGGCACTCGCGCTTATGGATGGCGCGAACCTGCCGAGTCAGGTTTGACGAGGTCGATTCCTGCACCGAGTACCAGATAGAGAAGTACAGCGGACGGAAGCGCAACGAAGAGTGCTCCAAAGAGAAGCAAAGTTGCCTCGATTGGTCCCTGTGCGGCGACGTCTGCAAACTTCCCCGGTACCTCGATGATGCTCTCGAAAAGCTGTGACACTGGGCTCATACGATGATATTTGAACAGCCAGTATTTGTTGGTTCTGGTACTGCGGGCGCGACGTGGTACAGCGACAACACCCAACAGGCAACCGACCGGTAGTGCAACGCTCGACGGACAACTGACCACCAGTGATAAGAGTGTTTGGCCGTGAGTCAGCGTATGGAAGAGACCTCACTCGACACGTTCTTCGACTCCGACAGTGAGGAGACCGAACAGGACAGGAAAGGGAGCAGTGGTGGTGAGGAGACCGAACAGGAGAGTGGTGATGGTGAATCGGCCGCAGCGTCATCCGACGTATCGCCTGCCACCTCGACTGCACAGTGGACAGCGAGCGGATCGGCGTGTGAGCAGTGTGAGACCAAAACAGGCCGCCTCTGGAACGACGACGAGATGTTCGTCTGTCGGGAGTGCAAGGACTGGTAACCCCCGGAAGAAAACAGGAGCAGAGCGCTGTGTACCAGAACGGAAGCTATACGTGCCGGACAGGGAGACAGTTTAGTCGTGAGCATCGCTGGCGAGCGTATCGACCGGCTCCAGGAGCTGGCACGGGAAGCAGTGCGCGAGGGGGACGAAGAGCGAGCCCGTCGATATGTCCGGCGAGCGCGTCGAATTGCCGAGCGGAACAGACTCAGGCTCCCCCGCGAGTTCGTCCGCTTTACCTGTGATCGGTGCGATACGTATCTCGTACCGGGAGCAAACGCCCGCGTTCGGTTACAAGATGGACACGTCGTTGTCACCTGTGACTGCGGGGAACACCATCGCTATCCCTACGAGTAGGAGCGTTCCGTACAGTTTTGCCCAACTATAAAAGGCTCATAGCCAAACATACAGACAACATGAGCTCCGATAACCGCCGGGAGAAGATGCATACCCTCGACGTTACCCTCTGGGTCGGAAAGAACGGTATCGAATCCGTCGTCGACGAGTTAGCAGACCAGTTCGACGAGCGTCGGTTTGTGAAAGTCAAGTTCCACCGTTCGTCGCGGGCAGGGACAGATACCGACGAGCTGGCCGAGAAACTGGCAAACCGCGTTAACGCGACAGTCGTCGATACCAGGGGCCACACGGCAGTGATAGAACGATGAGTATCGTCGGTCTGTTCGTGGATGCACTGGCCGCGGTGACGCCCGTCGCCGACTTGCTCGGCGATGCGGAGACACAGTGGGCACGGACAGCCGCACAAGCGGTCATCTTCGTTGGTGCACTCGTCACCGTGTACATCCTCGGTCGTCTCACCATCAGTCCGCTGACGACTCGGTTGATGGACGCACGTGGTCTCGACACGCACGCCAAACTGCCGCTTCAGAAGATTGTGAGTATCACTGTCTTCTTCGTCGCGCTCTCTGTAGCGTTTGCGCTGGCCGGCTTCGGAAATTTCCTGCGGTCACTCGCGACGATTGGCGCGGCGGCAACACTCGCAATCGGACTCGCGCTTCAGAACGTCATCCGAAACTTCGTCGCGGGGATTTTCATCTTTGCAGACCGCCCGTTTCGCATCGGCGACTGGATAGAGTGGGACGACAACGCCGGTGTCGTCGAGGATATTAGCCTCCGTGTAACCCGGATCCGGACGTTCGATAACGAGTTGCTGACAGTGCCGAACTCGATGCTTACCGACAACGTCATCAAAAATCCTGTCGCCAAAGATCAACTGCGTCTGAAGTTCGACTTCGGCATCGGCTACGATGACGACATCGACCTGGCGACGGAGATCATCGTCGAGGAAGCCGAGAAACACAATGACATTCTGGACGAGCCTGCGCCATCGGTTCGCCTGGTGGAACTGGGTGACTCCGACGTTGCGCTCCAGTCCCGCATCTGGATTTCGAACCCGAGTCGCTCGGACTTCGTCAAGACTCGCGGGGAGTACGTCCAGGCCGTCAAAGAGCGGTTCGACGAGGAAGGAATCGACATTCCGTACCCGAACCGTACCATCGGTGGCGGCCTCGAACTGTCGAACCACACTGAACTCGCTGAGACTGCCGACGACTAACCGGCTACCCCATCCTCAGCGACACAGCAACGCCCCACTTGTCAAAACCTATCAGTTAACTCGTGATTACCCTCAAAATTTTTCCGAGGCTGTGAACGAAAAGTGCAATTTTGGAAAAGATTTAAGTTGGGAGCGAGCCAACATATTGAATACAGGAAGGCGTTTTCACGGGCATCGTGCCCGGTTCCAGTGCTACCATGACCGACACCACTACGAGGCGCTATGCGCGCGAGAGCGAAAACGAGGAAGAGTCCGAACGCTCGTCCCGGGAGACAGTCGACTGTCCAGAATGTGGCGGCAAACTCACGTCAGACGCGGAACACGGCGAGACCGTCTGTGAGGACTGCGGACTGGTGGTCGAAGAGGGTGAAATCGACCCTGGACCGGAGTGGCGAGCGTTCGATGCCCGAGAGAAAGACCAGAAGTCCCGCGTGGGTGCACCCACGACGCAGATGATGCACGACAAGGGCCTGTCGACGAACATCGGCTGGCAGGACAAGGACGCATATGGAAACGCGCTGTCCAGCCGCCAGCGTGAGAAGATGCAGCGACTTCGTACATGGAACGAGCGTTTTCGCACTCGTGACTCGCGGGAGCGCAACCTCAAGCAGGCACTCGGCGAAATCGACCGGATGGCCTCCGCGCTCGGTCTCCCCGAGAACGTCCGCGAGACAGCAAGCGTCATCTACCGCCGCGCACTCGAAGACGACCTCCTCCCCGGTCGCTCTATCGAGGGGGTCGCAACTGCAGCACTCTACGCCGCAGCGCGCAAAGCCGGAACGCCGCGCTCGCTCGACGAGTTGACACAGGTTTCCCGCGTGGAGAAAGACGAGATTGCCCGCACCTACCGGTACGTCGTCAGGGAGCTCCAGCTCGAAATCGAGCCAGCCGACCCCGAGAGCTACGTCCCCCGGTTCGTCTCCGAACTCAGACTCTCCGAGGAGGTCGAGCGACGCGCACGACAGTTACTCAGCACCGCCAAAGAGCAGGGTGTTCACTCGGGTAAGTCGCCGGTCGGCCTCGCCGCCGCAGCGGTGTACGCGGCGTCACTGTTGACCAACGAGAAGGTCACACAGAGCGAAGTCAGCGAGGTAGCAAACATCTCCGAAGTGACGATTCGGAACCGCTATCACGAACTGCTCGAAGCCGAAGAGACGATTCACGGCATATAGAGCGCAACCATCTTTAACCAGTTTCCAGATATAACAAATAGCGATACGCATTTCTCTGTCGAGTCCCGAGTGATGTTCGATGTCGGCGATTCCACCGTCGGCGTTTGCAAACCAGCTCCAGACGCTGAATCACGACAAATTCCGGACGTTCGTGGCCGACCTCTGGTCACGCACCGGATGGGAAACGTCTCTCGACGGTGACATCGTCGTTGCTCGGAAAGGCGCCCGTGAACAACGGTTACTGATTCTGCCGGCAAGTCGACTGGCCAGATTTCGGGCCGACACTCCACCCGCAGACGAGGTCGACCGTGTAATTTCGCCGCGCATCGAGGATACGGACACGATACAACTCGACGGTGTCGAGGTATCGCTCACGGACGCTCACGACCTCCGGCATCGGCTCATTTACGGCTGTGAGACCGACGTCGCGAAAGAGCTCTGGGACTCGTACTTCGATATCGCCCTCCGGGGCAGAGAGTGGGACGTCACCGAATCCGACTGGACGGGGGCACAGCTCGCACTTGCGGGCGTCTCTCTCCTGTTAATTGTGGGAGCTATCGGTATCCTGGTGTTCGGGCTTCCATTTTTCGAGAGTGATTCGCCGTCTGCACAGGCAACCACCACGACGCTCGACGGCGGACTCGGTGTGGACGTAGACCTCGGGACACCCGACCAGTCGATAGACCGGCCGTCCGCTATCGCCTGGGGAGCAACAGTGTACGCTGGGACGGAGGACGGCACGTTCGCTGCGCTCGACGAAGAAACCGGTGAGACGGTGTGGTCACAGGAGCTGGGCAACCACCTCCGGTCACCAATCGTCTCGAACGGGACGGTGTACACCCGGTCGAGCGTCGGCGTTCACGCCCTCGATGCGGTGACAGGAGATGTGCAGTGGGAGTACACCGAGACCGGCAACGACTGGACACACTATACCATCTTCCGCAGCTCGAGTTCCCGCCTGACCGTCGTCGACGAGACGGTCTACTTCGGTGACGATGACGAACTCGTAGCACTCGACGCGACGACTGGCGAGAAGCAGTGGAGTGGGCCGATACCGGCACCCGTGACTGGAGCACCGACTGTCGTCGACGAGACAGTTTACATCGGCGGGTTGAGTAGCTTCGTGTCAGCACACTCCACAGAAGACGGTGAGCAGAAGTGGATAGCAGAACAGACAGGAGAGACGTTCCAGGCCAGCGGCGTACCGCACGAGGGCGTGAACGAATCGCTGCTCGTTCCCGGCGGGTCGACGCTCTACGAGTTCGACGCCCGGACGGGTGAAGAGGGCTGGGCGTTCGAAAGTCAGGCAACCGGTGACATTTCATCGCCGCTCGTCCTCGACGGGGCCGATTCGCTGGGACCCGAAGAGAATACCACTGCAGGGGAGGGGGAAACGGGGCTGTACGTCGCCGACCACCGCTCATTTCTGTACGCACTGAACCCCGAGACCGGGGAGCGAGCGTGGACCTATCAGGAGACAGCGACGCAGTTCGACAACCCAGTGCTCGGCGGGCCTGCCGGGAACGACACCGCACACGCTGTGTATCTCGTCGGTAACTCGCCACTGAACAGTACGGTATCGAGGGTTACGGCCATTAACGCCAGTTCGGGAACCGACCGCTGGCAGTACGAAGCCGTGAACGAGTCGGTCCAGGCCCCGACAGTGTACGACGAAACGCTGTACGCTGGAACTGATAGCGGCGACGTGATTGCGCTCGAAACGGTAAACGGGACAGAGCGCTGGCGAGTCGACGCGTTCGAAAACGGTATCAACGGGGCAACCACCGTCGTCACGGAACCACTCGGCGGCGACAGCGTCGATTCGCGAATTCGACTCGGCGTCGAAGGTCACCACGACTGGCTCGTCGACCGTGAGGAGTCCGTCGGGGCTACGGCAGAAGGCATTTCGGTCATCGAGACACAGGTGCCAGAAGAGCTAGCCGCTGGCGAATTACTGGAGGTTCGGGTGAACCTCGCCAATCCCGGCGACAGCGAAGAGAACACGACCGTCGTTCTTGAACCCGGCTGGGAGAGTGGTGCTGAAGACGTGCTAGAGAGTGAAATCGACCTGCCAGCGGGCGAAGCGCGAGAGATTACGTTCTCGTTCCCGGCACCCGACGACCCCGGAAACTACTCGACCGAGATACTCGTCGGCGAGGAGCGTACCGAGCACACGACGGCTGTCACCGAGCGACCGGTCCACGAAGTGACCGGACTGGACGACTCAGGTACTGTCTGGCAGGACGAGGAGACAGAGATCATCGCCACTGTCCGGAATACGGGAGACATCGAGGCGACGACCCCCATCGCACTCGAGTTCGACGGTGACATTATCGACTCGACCCAGCGAACGATTGGCGGGAACGAGACAGTCTCGGTGACGTTCACGCTCAGTGCTGAAGACACTCCTGCGGGCGAGTACAACTACACCGTCGCGACGAACGACGACCTGCAGTCTGCTCCAATTGAAGTGCTGGCCATCGACCGGCGTGAGGACGCACTCCCCATCGTGACACAGGTATTCGGTGTTACACTACTTCTCAGTGGCATCGCACTCGGCTGGCGCGTCATCACTGACGTTCACGGACCACTTCTCCGCCGAGAGGAGATTGCTGTCGAGCGATGAGGTCAGTTCAGTTCTCCCTCGGCACCAGTTTCGAATGAAAAGCCGTCTTTAGTGTCGTCCACCCGGTCGAACACGACCGCCCACGCCAGCAGCCGGTCGACGTACTCGTCAGCGCCAGTTCGCTCGAGGCGACGACGGGTCTCATCGTCAACGTGGTCGAGAATTTCGTGACGGGTGAGCGGTCGGTCAACCGTTTCGAGAGCGTCGAGAACTGGCCGCACACCGAACACCCGTGACTCAAATCGGTCACGGAGCTCGGCGACGTCGAGGTCGCCCTCCCGTCGATAGTAGCCGTCCCCATCGTCGGAGACGCAGCCGAGTGCAGTGAGAAATACGAGCCACTGGCTCGCGTGCTCTCGGTTGTCGACTGTCGTCCGGTCACAGAGACGAGCACAGCAATCAGTAGTGATGGCAGGGTCAGTAGGAACAGCTCGCCAGACGGCCTCGACATCGTCGAGGTCACCAGCCGGTGGAAGCTGTCGGTACTGCATCAGAGCCCGAAGCTTTCGGCGAGAATCGACTCGCTCGTCTCGCCGTAGACGTAGGTATCGCCACCGCGTACGTCGATAGTCACCTGGGCCGGTGCGAACAGGTCGACCGGAAGTTCGTCGTACTCCCAGTCGAAGGATTCGAAGATGTCGACGAACGGTTCGTCGTGCTCCGCAGCGGCGGTCGAGACGACCTCCTCGAACCGGTCGAAGGGCTGGTCGACCACGAGGTGAACCTGTCCACCGTAGGCGATTGCATCGTTCGTCCGTGCCATCGCGGTGGCCTCCGATTCGGCGACCGGTGCGACCGGAGCCGACCCGCTCACAGAGAGCACGTCAAGCGGGTCGTAGCCGAGTTCAGCAAGGCGGAACACAGCAAGTTCGGTGGCGCGGGCGGCGGCGATGACGCTCCCGGTGATGCTCGCCGTCGAGAACGTCGGCAGGAAGACGCCGCTTTCGGGGACGCCGGTTCGGGCAGCCACGGTTTCGACGACCGCCTCGTCCGGCAGCTGGTCGGACTCGACGGCGAGCACTGCGAAGTCGAACTCGTCACGGAAGCCGACGCGACTGTAGATATCTTCCTCGGCGACGAGCGCGCGGGCCGGACCGCTACCAAGACCCTCGAACGTCTCGGTCTGCAGCTCCCATCCCGCCTTGCCCGAGCAAAGTAGCGCCAGTGCCGGGTGGTCGGTTGTTACCTCGACGTGCATAAGCGGTGCGCCGGCGACGTCATCGACGCGGCTCTGGACGGTGGCCAGCCCGGCAGTTTGAATCTCCGCGAGCAACAATCCCGCTTCGACGGCGCCCGGCAGGTCGACACCGAAGTCTAGCACCATCGCCTCGTTCGGGAGCGAGTGTACGTCGATAGTGAGTTCCTCGGCGAAATCGATGGCCTCGTCGACCAGTTCGGTCGCCATCCGGTTGAGACTCTCCATACCGGTAGATTCGTGCTGCCTCCTTTATCAACCCGTGGTCTCCACGCTGCGAACGGCTATTAACGGTGACTCGTCGCTTCATGGCCGAGGTGTTCCTCGACCGAGTCGACTTTCGAACTCGCCGGGTCGTCGCTCGTGCGCTTGTCGTCGATTTTGAGGAACGTTCCGACACGGTCGGCGTCGACCGCCTCGTGAGCCGCCTCCACAGCGTCGAATATCTCCGAGACATCGTCGGCTTCGAGCACCGTCCCCATCGGCGTCATTTCGTACTCGACGTCGTACTCCTCGATGGCCTCGACTGCGCTCGCGATCTCCGGTGCCATGCTGCCGTCGACCGTCGGTGAGACGGCGAGGAATGCACTGACTGTCATACTGGCACTTCGGTCCCCACCAGCAAAAAGCTGCAGCCAGTAATCATCCCTTTCCAGTAATTCAATATTCATTATTGTGATTTCTTTTTTCTTTACAACGAACTATATTTTCCGGAGCACGCATGTTTATATATCTGGCAGCCGAACTGTACTGTGTATGAGTACCCAAAAGACCGTCCTGCGCGAGTTCGGCAGCGTCGAAGAAAACGAACTACGGCTAGACAAGGAGAAAGCCGAGCAGGTCATCGACGCGTTGAACACGGACCTCGCAGCCACCTACGTGCTGTACCACCAGCTCAAAAAGCACCACTGGAACGTTGTCGGTGCAGAGTTCCGTGACCTGCACATCTTCCTCGGTGAAGCTGCAGGCCGGACCGAGGAAGGAGCCGACGTTATCGCCGAGCGCGTTCAGGCGCTCGGTGGAACGCCAGTCGCCGGAATGTCTGCACTCGAATCACACGCACCCGTCGAATCGGAAGACCCAGACATCTACGACATCCGAACGTCACTCTCCAACGACCTCGAAATCTACGGCGACATCATCGAGAGCCTCCGTGACCACATCGAGCTGGCGACGAATCTCGGCGACCACGCCAGTGCAGAAATCCTTCGCGAGATCCTGGTCGAAGTCGAAGAAGACGCACACCACATCGAGCACTACCTCGAAGAAGACACGCTGGTCACCGAAAGCGCAGTCCACAAGTAAACCGAGCACGGAACCGCTTTTTTCGGTAGCAGTCCAACCTGATCCGTTCAGTTGTAGAGTGAGTTCCCTATCGTTCCAGTGATACGGACAGATCTGTCGCAATCCAGCCGTCGGTGTTCCCCGCTTCGGTGAAGACGAGACGGTCTGGTGAACTCCGGTGAACCGTCACACGAACGGTCCCGTCCGCTATCTCTGCCTGCGATTGCTGTACGTCGGCCTCCCTAGTAACGTCCATCAGTAATGATTAGGTCGCCCTAAAAGTAAAAGGATTTTGGTCGGCCTAAAGAATCGGCAATCGTTCTTTTTGTCAATAACGTTCTCTAGCAGTGGTGTGATGTGGTATCACGGTATATGAAATCTATTTCAGTAAACCATCCTACAGAAGCATAATTCAGATTATATTTATACTGTCGCGCCCGCTTTATGTAGTAATGAGATTCGTTCAGCAGATTGCGTTCTCTCGGTTGTCTCTGCAGCCGGTCGTGTACTTTCTGGCCGCTGTAAGTGTTGTCCTGTTCGCGCTCGTCGCCGCCCGTAATCCGCTCGCAGTCGTACTCCCCATCAGCGGGACCTTCGCTGCGGCAATGATGGTCTGGAGCATCGACCGGCTTCAGTCCCGGGTACCCATCGACGTCCCCAGTCAGGACTAGACACTCTCGTGGTACGTTTTTGTACTCCCGGGTCCTACTCGAGGTATGAGCGACAGGGAGTCCGACCCGGAGCTGACACAGCTCCTGACAGACCTCACGACGACCCTCCGTGAGTTAGAACGGGAGGTAGCGTCCGAGCAGCCACGAGGGCCGCGGCTGCCGACGCCGAGTGAGCTCTCACGGTTCACGAGCGAAGTGGCGATTCCGGGCCTCATCTTGATTCTGCGGACGAACATTCAGGCGTTACAGTTGCTCCAGCGAGCGCTTCGACTCGCCGACGGTCGAAACCCCTCTCCGGACGGGCCCGTCACCGAAGCCCGAAACCGCGCGGAAGAGGTCGGGCGGGCCTCTCTCACACAGCTTGAGGACGTTCTGACGGACCTTCAGTCGGCACTCGAAGCCCGCCCGGAGAACGAGCAGGCCGACGAACTCCTCACCCGCGCCCGGGACCTCCGGAAACAGGTTCAGGACGAAATCACAGAGGATGGCACCGACGTTCCGGTCGAAGGCAGGGAGGGAGCAAGCGACGAGGAGAGTCAGCCGGAGCCTGTTGACATCGACATCGAGTCCGAACTGCAATCGCTCAAGAACAACATCGAAGAGGTAGAGGACGATAGCGTCGACGAAGATGACGACGAGGACGGTGCCGAGGGTGATGAGAACGGCGACGATGACGGGGAAGACGATGACGACGGAAATCGATAATAAGCCGAGGAGAGGCCAATGACCATACCGAGTATCCACACATACTCACGAACTGCCCGGCCGAAGAGGAGAATCGTTAAGCGCCCGGATTCGAGAGTCTAGCAGACAGCATGGGTCTGTTCAGTTCGAACGAGATACTCGGAATCGCGGGGGAGACGCTCGCGTTCGTTCTGAACGCGTCTCGGGAGTCACACCCCAACGAGTACATGGGCTACCTGCGTGCGACAGACGCGAGTAGCCTCGGACTCGACCGGGACGGGCGAGTAATCACCGACGTGCTCGTCATTCCCGGAACGGAGACGGACCGCTCGAGCGCGACGGTGAAGACGACGATGCAGCCCAACACCACTGGATCGGTCGGCTCCGTCCACTCCCACCCGAGCGGCGTGTTGCGACCGAGCGACGCCGACCTCGATACGTTCGGGCGCGGTAACGTTCACATCATCGTGGGTGCACCCTACGAGTGGACCGACTGGCAGGCCTTCGACAGCCAGGGGGAGAAACAACAGCTCGACGTGCTCGACGTCGAACTCAGAGACGAGGAGTTCTTCGACATCACGCAAGAGGAGATAGACCACGAGCTCACGGAGGAACATAATGCGGAGAGCAAATCAGCCGAGAGCGGGAGACTGAGCTGGCTCCGCTCGTGGTTTCGCTAACAGGAGGGTGGAGAGTTAGCTCGTCTCGCGTTCCGCTTCGCGTTCGGGCTCGGTGTGGGCACGGTCCTCACGGTCCCGTTCGAGCTCTCGGTCGATGTCGTCCCTGATTTTCGAGACGGATTCGACCGTGACGACGTTCCCGCCGCCCGGGTCGACAACGATAACCTCCTCCCCTTCCTGAATCTCCCCGTCCATACTGCGCGCCTTGTAGTACGGGTTGAATCCGCCACTCGAGAGCTTGATTTCCCCCTCTGTCGGCGTGACGCGTTCAGTGACCCGGCCAGTCGACCCGCGAAGCGATGAGGAGTCAGACGTCTGGCCCTTTCCGGAGCCACCCATGACGTCGAGTTCGCGGTACACCCACAGCGTCGCCAGCGAACTCACGATGACGACGATGCTCATCAACAGGAGATTGATCGCCCCGGGAAGCAACATTGCCCCCAGAAATCCGACTAACCCGGCGGCGAACAGTGCGACACCCACGACGAAGAAGTGTGCGCCGGGTGCGAACGCCTCCGCGATGATGAGGCCTGCACCAACCAGTATCAGCAAAAGCGGCAGATTCGCCAGGGCGAGGTCCAGCACCATACCTTCTACTTGGGAACCGTACGGGAAAACAGTTCTGGGTTGTCTGACACCCGCCCACCCCGATGTTCAATCACTCCTCACCAGTACGGCGTCCGGCTCCAGCCTCGCCAGGGTCGGCCGACGCCTGCGAAAACGGCAAGTGAGAGCACCACGAATCCGAGTGTGACGAGTGCGCCAACCTGCATCTCCGAAGAGACCAGTAGCTGGTTATCCCGGAAGAAGTTGGTGACGATGCCGAGAATAGCAAGCGAGACGACGGTCACTGCCGTCACGCCCGCGAGCGTTCGCCATTGCATGACCGATAGGTACGCGGCCCCGATATAAAATGCCAAGGGTCCACGTCCCGGAGTTCCTCGTATGACCACGGTTGTTGTGCTGGCCGAGTTGCCCGACGAAGCAGTCCTGCCTGACCTGCAGCCCGAGCCCCTATCCCCAGGGGAGGCCGCCGCGCTGTATCGCGCATCGCTCGCAGACGTCTGTGCCACCATCCAGCACGGCGAGGCCGACCTGCTCGTAAACTATCCCGACCCCGAGCGAACAGGAGAAGACGGTGACCCCGAAGCAACGCTGCAAGCAACACTCGACGACGAACTTTCCAGTCCCGGAGACGTCCGTTATGAAGTACAGGTCGGGGAGAGTTATGCCGGTCGAGTCGGTAACGCGCTCACCCATCTGCTCGAATCCGAGAACGAACTGACCGTGGGAGTTGTGGAGCCGACGGTTCCCCTGCTCCGGCGCGAGCACGTCGGCACTATCGCGATGAAACTCCGAACCAGCGACGTCGTTCTCGGACCGACCATCGACGGCGGGCTGTACTTCGCCGGCTTCAACGACACCGTGGATTTCGAAGGAAGCTACGCCCCGCCTGCCGTCGAGACGATGACTCAGCGAGCGCGTGAGGCAGGTCTCTCGGTGGAGTACCTGCCGATGTTGCCCCGTATCGATACGCCAGGAGGGCTCGCGGCAACAGTTTCACTCGTCAGGGCACGAACGGCCGCCGAGAGGATTGTTCCGTCCCGGACGAGAGCGTGCATCGAGGAGTTCGGCCTCATAGTCGAAGAGGGGAAGGTCGTTTCGAGGAGTTCCGACAGGTCTTAGAGGGGCCGGGTAGAAGGTACGGACGCCGCAGGTGGGATAGCGAAGTGGCCTAACGCGCCTGCCTTGAGAGCAGGTGGGGTTCTACCCCTCCTGGGTTCAAATCCCAGTCCCACCGCTATTTTGCGACGAACAGTTCGTGAGTCGCAAATACGCACACTGGGATTTGAACTCCTACCAGTCACAGCACTGAGCGAAGCGAGGCGACCGTCTGGTTCCGGGTTCAAATCCCGGCGTCATCGTGAGTGAAGCGAACGATGGCTTGGAACAAGCGGAGCGAAGTTCCGGCGGACGGTGTCCGCCGAACATCGCAAACGCGAAGCGTTTGCTCAGTCCCACCGTCTTTTGCAATGGCCAGTCTTCTGGGAACCAGCATTCAGAACAGTGACCAACTGTCCAGTTTTCGGCTGATGGCCCCGAATGCTGCTGGTTTCCGACCGGTTTATCCCTGCCGAAGCCAAATCGAAAGTATGGCAGAGATAACAAGAGCGGCGGAACCGCTCGACCTGACGTTTTCGGACGCCGAACTGGAACGCCAGCGAGACCACATCACGTCGTTCATCTCCGCCACCTTCGAGGCGGCGGGAGCCGACTCCGCCGTCATCTGTCTTTCCGGCGGTATCGACAGCACGCTCACCTCCCACCTCGCTGTCGACGCCCTCGGCGCCAGCAAGGTCCACGGGCTCGTTCTGCCCAGCACGGTGAACACCGACCAGAACATGAGCGACGCCGAGCGCATCGCCAGCGAACTGCTGGATATCAGCTACGACGTTATCGAAATATTCCCACTCGTCGAGGCGTTTCTGGAGGCGGACCCGAGTGTGGACACCGACGACATTGGCGACGAGACTATCCAGATGGCCGTCGGAAACCTTCGAGCGCGGATTCGAGGCGTTCTCGCCTACTTCGTGGCGAACCGGGAGAACGGCATCGTCCTCGGCACCGGGAACCGAAGCGAGGCTGCAGTCGGATACTTCACGAAATACGGTGACGGCGCGGTCGACTGCCACCCAATTGGCAACCTCTACAAACAGCAGGTCAGACAGCTCGCCACGTTCGTCGGCGTTCCCGAAGAGCTGGCGGCAAAGACGCCCTCTGCGGAGCTGTGGGACGACCAGACCGACGAGACGGAGCTCGGTATCGGCTACGACACGCTCGACTCGATTCTCGCGCTCCACATCGACGGACCGCTGTCGATGCGGGCGACTGCAGAGGAAGTCGGAGTCGACGAGGCGGTCGTCGAAGACGTGCGCGAACTCTACGAAACGAGCCGGCACAAGCGAATCGTGCCACCTGCACCCGAGCCGCTCTTTTGAGGACAGATTTGACTGTCGCTGTCGGTCGGTATCGAGAGCAAGGAATTAGTACGCCAGTTAGAGGCGGCCGACGTCTTCGACAGAGACGCTTTCGACTTCGTCGAGGGCAGCGAACGCTTCCTCGACCGCTTCCGTGCCACCCTCTTCGTCGGGAACGATGACAGTCGGAATGAGCGCAGTGAGACCGAACGCGACATCGTCGGTGTTCACGCCAGTGATTTCTGCACCCTCCGGGAGGGCTGCTTCGAGACGGTCCTGGAGTTCGTCCAGGTCTATTTCCGGGCTGTTCGGCATGACTTTGATTGCTGCTGCGACGTCTCCCATGGTTATGGTCCGGTGAACCCACAGTCGGGGCACTGGTACAGGTTGCTCTGTTTGCGACACTTTGCACAGCGGTAGATTCGGTGACCGCACTCCGGACAGTCAAAGCGTGCGGCGTTCGATCCTGCGACATTGATGCCACAGGAGATGCACTGATGTCTCGTTTGTTCTTGCAGTCCGCTCATGTCGTTTCGTTTCGTGCCACGGCTTTTAACCCTTGCCAACTTCACCTGCCCGCCCGCACAGCACGCGTCCCCGACTCCGGAGCTATCTCGTGGGGTCTCGGTGACGCTGTTCGTCGTCTGTCGGCGTGACCGGGTCTGCCAGCGCGCTCCGCTGTGGCTCCCCGTTCTCCCAGACGTAGAACCCCTCACCCGCATCAGCACCCGTCTTTCCTGCTTCGACAAGCGCGCTCAGCAATGGTGGCGGCTCGAACCGCGGCCCGAGTCGTTCCGAGAGCGACAGCAGTGCCCCGTGACGCTCGTCTAGCCCGATTCTATCCGCACGTTCGAGCGGCCCGACGTCCGTCTGGTACGTGTGTTTGAACGCCGTGTCGACCGCCTGGGCGTCTGCAACCCCCTCGTCGAGCATCCGGATAGCCGCGACTTCGAGCGCCAGTGAGAGGCGCATCGAGACGTTTCCTGGCGTGTCACGGACGGTCACCCAGTCACCGGAGACGCTCTCGGCGAACTGGCTGGCGAGGTCGGCGGCCTCCGGGCCGGTCTGTTCGGCGAGGACGACCTCCACGAACAGGTTACCGGACTGGTGGAACCGAAATCCGACCGCGCGGTCGGGATGGCGAAGCCCTACTGCAGCGTTCGTCACAGAGATTGCCGAAACAGCCGAACCAATCAGCGCGTCTTCGTCGAGGAGGTCCTCTAGCTCGGCAAATCGTTCCTGTGCTGCGGCTTCGTCCGTCTCCGTTGTCTCGATTACGATGTCAGCGTCCGTGACCGCAGCATCGAGTCCGGTCGTTCCTTCGAGTCGCTCAGTCGCACCGTCCCGTTCGTCGGCTGAGATATCGCCGACGCTGTGTGCATCGTCAATCTGTCGCTCGATGATATCGATGCTGTCCATGACGGCCGTCGCATCGTCCGCGTGAAGCCGAACCGTCTCTCCGGCGAGTACACAGGCGCACGCTATCTCTCGCGCCGTGGCATCGGCACCCAGCACAGCAATGTTCATACAGTGGGTCAGACACGGGACTGGCTAAGCATTTGCGGCTCTCCGTTGACACGATTTGTCGAACAAACCACGGAACCAACAGAACTCGCTGAACAATATCTGGAACCGCTTAGTCCGAGCGCTTGACACCAATACCGCTCTCGACCGCTGTGAGGTCGATACGCCCATCGGGCATCGGCACGCCGTCGTAGACGTCTTTTTCGAGCAGGAGCGCACCGTCGAGGTCCGCATAGTCCACCAGCGGCGTCAGGTGGCACGCACCCGAAATCGAGGCGGCGCTCTCGGCCATACAGCCGATCATGACCTCGAGCCCATGTGCTTTCGCGGCGAGAATCTGGTGCTGTGCAGGTCGGAGCCCACCGCATTTCATCAGCTTCACGACGACGATATCAACGGCATCCGCGACGGTCGGAACGTCGTGTGCAGTGACACAGGACTCGTCGGCAGCGACCGGAACCTGTCCCTCGACCGAGACCTTTCGAAGTCCTTCGATATCGTCGGCAGGAACCGGTTGTTCGAGGAACTCGACGTCATGGTCGGCCAACCACTCGGTGTTCGCAACTGCCTCCTCGGCTGTCCACGCGCAGTTGGCATCGACGCGAATCCGGGCGTCGGGAGCGGCCTCCCTGACCGCGTCGAGGCGCTCACGGTCAGCGTCGGTCCCGAGTTTGACCTTCAGCACGCCGTGGCCGCGCTCGGTTGCTCGCCGTGCCCGGTTACGCATTCCCTCCGGGGAGTCGATTCCGACCGTGTAGGACGTGTGTGGCGTCCGCTCCGGGTCGAGCCCCCAGCGACGGTACAGTGGCTCCTCGGCCTGTGTCGCCGCGAGGTCGTGGGCTGCTGTCGAGACGGCCGCACGCGCAGCAGCTTCCTCCGGCGCGAGGTCAGCCAGTCGCCCCTCGATACTCTGCTGTGCGTGGGGGTCCCCTATCTCCTCGACTGCACCGAGCAACTCGGGCAGAGCATCCTCGACGCTGTCTGCGCTCTCGTCGTAGTACGAGGACGGCCCTGCGCCGCCGACTCCGATACGGCCCGCTTCGTCTTCGAGTTCGACGGTGACGACTGTCGTCGTTTCGGTCGTGCCGCGGGAAATCGTGAACGCCTCTTCCAGCGGCAGGTCGTGGCGTTCGAACGAAGTCGAGACGATTGTTGTGTTCGTATCACTCATGGGAGTCACCTCAGATGTCGTCGTAAGGGTCGCCTTTTGACTCGTCGAGGCGCTCGAACTGTTCCTCGGAGAGCGAAACGGTCGCGGCGCGCAGGTTCTCTTCGAGCTGGTCGATCGTCCGGGCACCGACGATTGGTGCAGTCACGTCCGGATGGTGGAGGTGGAATGAGAGGGCGACCTGTGCTTCCGAGGCCCCTACTTCGCTCGCCACGCCCTGGACGACGTCCAGAACGTCAAAGTTCTCCTCGGTGAGGTAGCGCTGTTCCCAGCTCTCCGAGTCCGAGGCAGTCGAGTCCTCGGGCGTGTCTGCGCCGCGCTCGTACTTGCCGGTCAGAAAGCCCTGTGCGAGCGGGCTCCAGGGAATGATGCCGATGTCGAGGTCACTGCACATCTCCATGTACTCGGCTTCGATTTCGCGGTTGACGAGGTTGTACCGGGGCTGTGTCACGGTGAACGGTTCCCAGCCGTACTGTCGAGCTATTTCGTTGGCACGGGCGATTCGCCAGCCGTTGGGCCGGAACGTCGACGCGCCGAGGTAGTGAACTCGGCCAGTGTCGACGAGACCGTCGAGTGTCCGCATCAGTTCGCGGGCCGGCGTCGACTCGTCCCAGCGGTGGATGTACAGCAGGTCGAGATACTCCGTCCCGAGACGGTCGAGCATCGTGTCGATCTGGTTGCGCAGATGCTTGCGGTTGAGCCCCTGTGCGTTGGGGTCGTCCTCGCGAGTTGGCCAGTAGATTTTCGACGCGATGACGAACTCGTCGCGGTCCCGACCCTCGAGCCACTCACCAATCCAGTCCTCGCTG
>LKMJ01000944.1_pt1 | contig 24474 bp, 31 predicted proteins | sample 643391 | NCBI WGS metagenome assembly LKMJ01 (sample SAMN04112250, study PRJNA286221) | soda lake metagenome | biome: soda lake; feature: Kulunda Steppe; material: water; isolation source: sample PL-Br10 brine of Picturesque Lake | place: Russia: Kulunda steppe | collected 2010-07 | reverse complement strand
TTCAAGGCCTCTAACATGAGGGCAGGGACTCGGTCCACTACTCCTGGAGCTTGGCTCAGATCAGAGCAGCGGCGCAGTTGCTTGCTGACCGACAGCATGACCGTCAAGGCGGCCAGACACACTGCCGTCCACACCAGGGGGTGCAGCTCTGTAGCAGGGGGCTTGTATGCTCGTGTGTACCCGGGGCAATTGTCACCAAACCCCTGGTGGGTTCCCTTGCTTGCTTCAGAACTGTTGCCTTCACAATACTACACTAACCTCCCTTGATCGTATGGCGCTTTGCTGCTTGCCGCCCCCGGACCCCATGCCCCCTTGCAGTTACCAAATCATGCCCCTCTTGAATTCCAGAGCCACCCTTCACACATCTCTGTGTCACCTGCCACCCACTGGCTGCTGTATAGCCCTTTCCGTGTGCCCTTTTCTCTGTGGCACCCTCTGAATGTCCCCTCCCCTGGGGTCAGATGCTGCCTGACCACAGCACCAGGCCCTTTCTGACATAGCTCCAACTTGGGAAGCCACCTCGCACGCACTCTCCCCTTGGCCCAGGCTTTGCATCCCTCCCTTCCTGCAGGCTGCCCGGTGCATACTTTCCCCCCTCCCCTGTGCCCCCCATCCAGACCACCCCTTCCATGATTCCCCCCTAACCCCCGGGCTCTTCACCCTGCAGAGCCCTGTGCACATGCTCCCCCTAGCAGCTCTATCCCCCTCCTTGCAGACAAGTCAGCAAGCCACCTTGCCCTTGCTCCCCCCCCAATATGCTGTGCCCCATCCGCAGGGGACCATCCTGTGCACGCCTCTGCCTCCGCCTCAGAGGAGGCCTCCCTCAGCGCGGCCCTGGCGCAGCTGCAGCGCGTGATACACAATGGCGGCAGTGGCCAGGGCGCGGCTGGCGGCGGTGGGGCAGCGTCTGAAGATGATTTGGCGGCCGCAGAGCGTGACCTGCTGGCTGGGGTGCTGCAGGTGGAGGGCGGGGAGATGCCGCGCTGGGACTAAGGGCGCCTTGCCCAGCTGCTCTACCACTGGCTGTGTCTGTTGGCTGTGGGGTGTGACCTGCTGGCTGGGGTGTTACAGGTGGAAGGGGAGGAGATGCTGCGCTAGGACTGAGGGTGCCTGCGTGGGGGGTCCTTAGCACGTGGTGGGAAAGGGACGGTGCAGGTGCATGTGGTGTTGAGACAGTTTGGTGGGATGGCCAGTGCGGGTAAAGCGATGTTGAAAGGGGCTGAGCCATTCTGCATGCTTTGCATGCCTCTCTTTTGCTCAGGCATACATGCCCATCACGGGGTGTGCCAGGAAAGCTACCAGCACCAAAAAGATTTGATAAGTGGGAAGTTTTGAACTCACTGAACCTAAACCTTGATCCAGTGCATTCGTCTCGCCACTTTATGAGTACATCTGCTTCTAAGATCTGCCCATGAGTGAGGCAACACTGCCTAGAATAGCACTTCCAGCAAGACAGATCATCAGATTGTGCTTACAGTATGGGACGCCACAAGTATCGGGCTAGTCTAGTTCAGGAGCTTTTGCTGGTACTTTCCATCAACCATGCAATGTCAACTTCAAGTTGAAGTTGCTTGTACGCGTTGGATCTGAGATGCCTGCTTTAAGCCCATGACAGATAATCTATGATAGATTGACGTCATCAATGGAACTTAATGTTTTGCGTTCAGGGTTTCAATTTTGTGCATCATATCACATCCAGGTACAGGAGCAACATACTCCAAGAGTTTCACTCAAATCGCCATTGGCATATCATTTTCCCTTTTCAGAACATTTGCTGCTTGAAGTATTCATTCCTTGTATGTGAATTGCCAGTAATCTGCAGCTATTTTATTGAGGATTTCATGGCTAGTTTGTAAGTTTGCTAAGCCTTGGTAATAGCAATATAAGTTCGTCACATTGCGCGGCTCATGTACCTAGGATGCTTATTCAACAATGATGGTGATTTGGTATAACAGGGAGTCGTTTTCCAGCTGTTTGCCCAGCTGTCTGGTTAGTTCAGTCTTATTGATTGAAGGACTCACAAGCTTGGCGAAGGGTCCCAAGGCCTGCTGGCTCTATTTTATGGGTAAGCTTGGCTCTCAGTTGCGTTTTGTTTATTGCTTTGGAGACGTGAGCTGGAAGAAGGTGATTTCTTTGTTTCAACACTGATAGCACAGAGATACAATGAAATTGGTCTGCTAAATGTTGTACAAATCATCAGGCCACGCCGTGGCTCTGCATGCAAATTTGCTCTGCACCTTGGATTGAGCATGCGCAGCCAAGACTATCTCCATAAGACTTCAGTCTTGCCTCTAGATGCATGCACGCCGACTTGAAACCAAGGTGGATGTCCTTTGAAATCCGTTCCGTGTCTTGATATCTGTGTCATGCTGAATCATGATGCTTCAGGGTTGCAAGCTCCTTATACATCAGACTTCCCTCCAAGTGCACCAGGAACTGCTCCGTAGGCGGCGTCCCTGTTGCATGGTGTAAAAAGAATAGCGCATAGCTTAGGAAAGGCATGAAAGAGGCAGATTCATACCAACAAGTCCATACAGAGGCTTGAGCAAACAAAGTCTCGACATAATTGCAAGCCTACAATATGGATATGTGGCGAAAAGGCATATTGAATGTGTAGTGCTTCACATAAGACCAGACACCACATGAGTACATTTCTTAAATATGTCCTTCCAAGTGCAGATCTCAGTGCCAGCCACAATGCTCACCTTGGCGCCACTGGATTTGCAATGGACGAGGCAGATGCATGCGCCTGTGCAGCTCTTTTACTGTCAGCTATTGTAGACTCTGCAAAAGCAAAGTGGCAAGCTTTTGTAGGGTGCTTGGTTGCAGGACAACGGGTTGTGGTATTCGGCTGATAAACACCCAGGATTTGGCACAACAGAATGCTATTTCAATTGGGTTCCTTGGGTGCACAATCTTTTACGCCCTGCGTAGCTAGCTGCAATAAAGAAAAGCGCAAGTAATGTCCCTAGCACATGGTCTGCCTCAGAGATCAGTGATGGACATATCCGACATGAGAGTCTCCATTTGAATTACCTGAAACAAAGGGTGGGGGCGCTGGCTCTGGCAGGGGGATGCGGCCTCTCACTGTCTCTTCCCATCCCCCAGGCACCTTCAAATTCGGATTGTCTTCAAAGTACACTCCCGCGTGTGCCTGGTTGACATCCAAGGTGTTGGATGCAGCCGGAGGATAACAGAAAAACTGTTTAATCAAATTCCCTTCTATGTTCTGGAATCAGACGCATGAGCATGACTTCTGTTAAACCTGTAGGCGATCCCCAACAGCACTGCTTGCGTTGTCACGCCAGATTAATGCAGTGCCAGATTTGTGCTGCATTGCGACGTGGAGCTTAGTTGACTCAGCTGGTTAGGTATTTGATCCTGTCATCAGTTCAGCTTGAGCATTATTTGCTCAAATACCATGAGGAATTTGAGCAAAATAATATGGCCATGCAGCGAGTCTGGTTTGGGTGCAGTAGTCTCTCAGCGTGGCATCTTTGCACTCTGTTAGATCCCAATTAGTTGTGTCAGCATCTGTTGTAGCTGCTGCAGTGACAAGCCATGGAATATTTGGCATAGCAGATGCAACTTGGCGTTTGGTGCAAGTGTGAGCTTAAGCCTTGCATTCAGGGCTTAGGACGAGAATTTTAAGGGCAGTGAGATGACTGGAGGCGTACAGACGGCACCTCCATCTCTGTGTGTACAAGCCCATGCCAGCGTCACACAATGAGCACACTTAGAATGTTACACATGCAATTGTAAGTCCCTCCCTGATGCGCGGTGCACACAGGGAGAAGAATTGAATCATAAATTTGGAATGGAATCCCTAGGCGTGTGGCAAGCCACCAGCTGCCGGTGATTTGCACACGGAGGCTGGACTTACAGCCCTGTTTTGACAATCTAAGAATGCCATATTATACCTCACAGGGCTCACCACTTTCAGGGACCTTGTGAGGGGGCCAAGAGACGCAAGCAGTGGATTGTTGATGAGGTAGAGCGCATCTCCAACCTGCAGATGCTCCACGCTCCAGCCTGTGACTTGCATTGGGCCTCCGTTTTTTTGCTCAGAGACAGCTGTGTGTTGACCGTCCTGGCTAGTCAAAAGCTCACTCACTACTGCTGCTCTTGGCCCCCATAATTACCATGCACCCACCTGCTGCCCAACGCCAATTGGCTGGCCAGGCATGCAAAGGCACACGAAACAAAGCAGCTGCTCCAAGGTGCCCCTCCATGCAGCACAACAGTGCTGCCCTCCGTACAGTGCATACTCACACTGTACATGTGCATACTCACGCTGGTGAGCGAGTCCAGGCCGTCCAAGCTGGACAGGGCCCAGTTCTCAGACACATCCACCAAGCCGCCGACGGAGACTAAGTCCTCTGCATTGTGTAAGTACATACGAGGCAAGGAGCCGGTACACTGACCATGCGCAGGCCGGTACACATGCAGGACCTATGGTGTTGTTACACATGTAAAATGCTCTGTGCGCTTCCTTGGAAACTGTGTCAGAGCGCCAAACCAAATGATCATGTGCCCTACCACTAGTGATTGCCAAGCGATGGATGGGTGTGGCCCAAGGAGGAACGCACGGGCAATCACTCACAAGCGTGAGAATCCATTAAGAGTGCATAAATGCACAGACATTGGGGGATATACTCCCTCATGATCACATTGGGGGATAAAAACTTCCTTTCTTGCGCCATGCACATCTGTACCTTATCCTCTAAGACGTGCACACCTAGCATTCTGACACATGACCAGGTGCTCTGGTTTGTACGTACCAAGGCCCTTGAGGTCCTGAATCCCCAGCCGTGACAGAACCAAGTTCATGCCGATATTGGTCAGCCCCTGCAGCAGCGCAACCAATCATCTGCACCTGAGACACCTTCATTGCCCATCCGATCATGCTTTGCCAGATCTTGGATGCCCTGTATTATTTGTGTGCAGGCTTGCCAGCCTGTCCAATCTGAAGGCAAACTTGCTTGAGCTCCAAAATGCAGAGAAGACAGTGGCCTGTTTGAGAACTCGGCATCAAAAAAGCCACAATTGGCAACTGATGTTTTGAAAAATAACCAGTCACTTGGGACACCAATACAGGCAGTGGGTGGAGAGGGCCTTCCCTGTGCAAGTGGCAGGGGCTCACCGACAGGGGTGACAGGTCGGTGACCATGGAGCTAGCCACGATGGCAACGTCACCCTTCACAGACTTGAGGTTGGCCAAGCCCTGTATGTCCCTCAGATTGATGTTCCAGAAGAAGTGGGCATGCAGGCCTGCGGGGGCAGCATGTGGCAGTGGTCATGACTGCAGGTCTGTGTGGGTCCAAGAGAAAGCAAAGGGGAATTGCTGATCTTGCTGGATTGTGTCTTGCAAGGCTTGGGCATGCAAAGCTGTGTGTCTGAGAGCAAGCAAGCAAAAAAGGGAATTGCTGATCTCACTGTTACGGATCATGCTCCATAAGGCGTAAGCATGCATGGCTGTAGGACAGCATGCATGGCTGTAGGACAGCATGCATCTGCGGTTGCACAGTGACCTGAGGTCTTTTTCTGTGTCCCAAAGGGCATTTATGTCAACTTTGCTGACGTATAGCGATGTTAAACTAGCTGCTGCCCTAGAGCACATCTCAATGGCATTGCCAGCCCTTGAATGCATTGCCATCTTGAAGCGTGCCATGCTCATCTTTTTACTCCAGCGTGCATACCCCCATGTACTGCTTACCACGCTGCCCGCACTTGCACACAGCCCATCCACCTGAAGGGCTGTATTTGTTCCCATCTACCTTGCCAGATTGGTCATGGTCATATGCTATGTGTCCATTGGGTCTGCAGCAGAGTCTCTCACAGGCACAAGCTGCTAACTCCCTCAGGTGACCCCCACTCACTTTCCCTCAATTGTTATGGGTCTGCAGCAGAGTCTCTCACAGGCACAAGCTGCTAACTCCCTCAGGTGACCCCCACTCACTTTCCCTCAATTGTTTAAGGGAGTGCTTTTCACTGCCTAAGTAGTTTTTTACCACTCACCCACATCCTCCAGGCTTGCCAAGCCTGCAGTGCTGGTTAGGCTGGGGTTGTCAATGACCTGAGCATGGTTGAGATGAGCAGACTTGGTATGGGCTGCACAATAGGTCTGGTTATACTGTAATGATAGGCAAATCAAAAGGGAGAAGAGGAATACCAGGCCCCGTAGGATGTGGCAGCGTCAGACACCTGGCCAGGCTAGTTTCAGCAGCTTTTTCTGGAATCTCAGTCCACAGCACTCCTTAAAACATTGCTGTGCTGACAGGAGTGGGTGCAAGGCACCCAGCCTCCTCCATCCGTACTTTCTAATGGAACCAAAGAGGACATATGTTCCAAAGTACAAACCCCAACATGTAAGCCTTGTGCTTGAAACACAGCATTAAATGGACTTAATCTTCTCAGCATAGTGTTGATCCACATGCAGTATGCGTGCATGAGTGCATGTGTTTTGTGCTCCTGAGTGCACAGTATTCAGGCGCACCACAAGGCCTCCGCCCACTCTCCGCAGGGCTGACAGGGCGGCCAGTGACTCAAGCTTGAGATTGTTGCTGATGGTCATGCGCCAATTAACTTCCTCAAGGCCCTGCACGTGGCAGAAGCTAGCTAGAATGCTTGAAGAACTGCTGTTACGCACAGCAAAAAGGATCAAGATCAAGAAGAGAAAACAATGATCACACCATCTGGCATACGTAAAGGGTGGGGTATTTACCTGGTGCTAGCATCAAGTAAACTCCCACCATAAGGAGGCATAGGTTGTGCCGGACCTTTCCCCTTCAAGCCTCACTTACAGGTCATCCAAAATCGGACGTGGGTGCAGCTAGGATTGCATGGACGCCTGGAATTTAAGTACTTATGACCTGTAGCTTGTGTCTCGAGAGATTTGATGCTTAGCCCAGGGCGTAAGAGTCATGACAGGAAGTTGGGACATGGAGGATGCAATCACGAGCAGTTTGTAAAGATGTCAGCTTTGCTGCCCCCCTACAACTCCTAAGCTTAATCACTGGGCCGGTGGCTTCATGTGCACATGATGCAAAGGGGGGCGGACGGGGCTGTGCAGCCTCAATTCCAAGATTGCAGGGTTACAATGGAGCCATCAGCCCTTTATTCAAAGGTTCCCAAACCCCTCTTTGTCCTCAATCAAATTGTTGCTCTCACGCATTTAGGTATCTTTGTGAGTGGTACTCGAAGCCACGTGGCATACAAACCTGTGATGCTCCTTACCCAAGCCTTGCAGGGGTAATAGAAGACCTTATATATGATAATCCCATGGCAGTGCTGACACACATGCAGCTTCGACTATGGGTTGGGTCTCTTGGACAGGCAGGGGCCTCTGCAACAGATGTGCGCTGCCCCTTTTTCCCCACTCAACCATGAAAACAGGAAAGGGAGCTCCATGTTGCTACCTCTTTGCAGCCTCAGATCCAAGCCCGTCAGGTCTCTGAGCCTCCCAGCCTGAGCCTCTGAACCTCCCAGCCTCACCTCCAAGCCCGTCAGGTCTCTGAGCTCCAGGTTGCCAGAAATCCACACTTCGGAGCCAATCTTGCTCAGCCCAGCTGTTGGGGCAGCCTGGGACAGCCGCCGCCTGCCCAGCGCCCGCGTGTCCAAGAACCTTGACAGAACGGAGGATGCAACCACAACTGCACAGATGTATGGGAAGCAGGAAATGGCGAAGGGGTGTCTGCAATGCCCGTGCAGTGCAACTCAAGTACGATTGTGCGCTCACGCATAAGCGACCTCTGCCAGAAGCTGTGGCGCCTTGTTTTGCTCTGCGACTCTGGTTTTACTTTTGAAAAGTTAGCATGCTGTGTGACAGGCAGCATGGTGGCTGCTGCTGCAATCATGACCTTGATAGAGGCAAATGCCGACATTGCTGGCTCTCTTTGGACAAGGTCCACTCACTGGTTCTAGAACACATCTGTTCCAACAAATTCCTTTCACTGAATCTGTTCCTACAGTCCCCTCACCAGTTCCCTCTGGGCCAAGCCCGTACAGGTTCTTCAACCGCGGGTTGAAGGCAACGGTGAGGGAGCCATTGATTTGGGTGAGCAGCTTGAAGCCCTGCAGGTTGGTGAGCTGGCTGCCCCCCACAACGCCCAAGGCGCCCACGGCCTGCATTCAGCCATCAGTTCATGTGGGAGGCGTTTTAAGCAGATGCATAAAGCAGGAAGGGAGGGGGTTTCCAGGAAGGTTGAGGTGCGAGGATGGAGTGATGATGCATGAAGGGACATGAACGAAAAGAGGCTACAGTGATTCCTCTGGAATTGCCTGACCGTGCCATGTGCATTCACGCATAAGTTGGGCAGAATGGCTGGCATGATGCGGGGCAGGACAGGCAGGGAGTGTGCAGTGCATCACGCAAGCAGGCCTCGGTCACACCATGCCAAGGCCTCGGTCACACCAAGCCAAGGCCTCGGTCACACCATGCCAAGGCCTCGGTCACACCAAGCCAAGGCCTCGGTCACACCATGCCAAGGCCTCGGTCAAACCATGCCAATCCATCAATGCCTCGGTCACACCATGCCAACCCATCAATGCCTCGGTCACACCATGCCAAGGCCTCGGTCACACCATGCCAATCCAAACCGCAGTTGCCTGGCACGCTTACAGAACAAGAACTATGCTGACCCAAACCATGCTCGCCTATGTGCCAAAAGGTGGCTTGGCACACTTGAAGAACAGCCACAACACGCCTAAGGACCAGTGGCTCACCCAGTTGCTATGCTGTTTGTGTACATGAACATAAGTGCATGTGTGGCAGCTTAGGGAGAGATGGAGGCAAAAAATGCAGCATAGATGCTGCGTAAATGTGTTTTTTTGTCCAGGCTTGGTGTAGCCTAGTGACCTTTAATCACACAACTCCTTGGCTGGCTGTTCACAACTCATTCAATGGCAGGTTGCCCCAAGCTGGCAATGCCTTCTCAGCCTGTTTTTCAATATCATTGCAAGCTTGGGATATCCATCCTTGTATGATCCTGCTGCTGGTGCCTAGCAGCGATTCTAAAAGGGGCAAGCCTTTGTCTAGCACTTCAGAACTGCACCTGAAGGGAATCTAAGCCCCAGAAATTTTGTAGGCCTGGCTGTTCAAGATCGGAGCGAATTGCCACGCCTCCAAAGTAGACAAGAGATCCTGCAGGTAGGCATAGAGTTCAATTGTAAAAACCTAGCCTGAATTGTGAAACCTGGACCATGCACAGCACCGAGAGCAGGGCAGTGAGAAAGACAGCATGCTTTTAGTTCTTCACAAGCGGTAACTGCAGTTATCATGATAGGGGCAATTGGATCCCTGATGCACACTCCAAGCTTCCATGCAGCAGCTCAATGCTGCACAGGGCCGCATCGAGGGGCACATGCTGGCTTCCTTCCACCAAAACCACCTGTGATTGTCGTCACATGGTGCAGTGTCGAGGACAAGGACTGCAGCGTCCCGTCATCCCAGAGCACGACATGGCCCCTTCGTGTGAAGTTCATCAGATGGTTGAAGCGGTCTTTATGTCATGTATGGACGGTGACCACATATATGCACTGGTGTTGGCATTGACAGGGGCCAAATTCATAGCTCTTTCACAGGGGGCCACTTACATACAAAAGCATCCATTACATATGCCCATTCACATCCGGATGTGCATGACACGTCCATTTGCATATACACCAATATACAATACACATGTCCATACAAATATCTACTGCACGTGCTCGTCAGCATACTTACTTTGATCACATTCTTAAGGAAGAGTAGGTCAAACATTACAAACGTATGCCACAATGTGATGGGAATTGTGCAAAAGCCAGGCCACCCAGGGCCTGTTGTCTATCAGGGTGTCTGCTCAATCTGTGATTTTGGGCATCTCTTGTGTCATGAGAGCATTGATCACATAAATCTGTGATTTTGGGCATCTCTTGTGTCATGAGAGCATTGATCACATAAATGCATGGCATGCCCAGGTTGGTTGCGCAAGGTATAGCCTCTGGAGATTGTCAGCGCAGAGGAGAGGAGTCACCACCTGATGACTCCCCCTGTGTTCGTGGCCACAGCTGACCCAGAAGCAGCAAAACGGGCATTTTGACGCGTGATGGCAAAGTTCTGCAGCCAGGAGTAGAAATACATGCATGAATATAGGGGACGGTGATAAAAAGCACACCTTCTCTGTACCCATTCTTGTAACAAACAAGCACCTCTTCTTTGTAGAATTCCATTACACCTTTTTAACAAGCATGCACACTTGTGAATCAGCTGGTATTGCAACTCCTTGCATATGCTCGCTTATCGAGTCATTTACTTATAACCACGCTTGTTAGGAATGGGGAATGAGGGGCGTTTAATGGCAGTGGATTCTGGAGTTCCAAATGTCGTCTGCTCATACCCTGGACCATGAATCGCATAGCTGTTCTTTTCAGCAGATATCGCTGCTCACTGCAAGTGTCTGAGCGTGCATGCCCCATGAGGCACTGCAAGTGTCTGAGCGTGCTCACTGCAAGTGTCTGAGCGTGCTCACTGCAAGTGTCTGAGCGTGCATGCTCTATGGGGCACGTGTGACCTCAATGCTGTGGAAGATCTATGTTATGCGTGTGTGGTGGCAGGTGCATGCACGGAATAATCTGCACTAATGACCTGAAGGATGAAGCACTGCGTGAGCTGCAATCAGGACCTGCAGGGGGGGCATGTATGTGAAGGCGGTGTCAGCCACATCTTCCAGCTGAGGAGGGCCCGCATCTCCATGGATGATCAGCACAGCCCCATCATATCCACCTGCGCAGCCCGCAGCGCAAGTGCACCCTTATCAAGTGCAGCCTTATCAAGTGGCCAAAATAATGCAGCCTCTCGGGCAGCTCTAGTCAGCGCGATGGCTGGCCCCTGAAGTGCCCGCAGCTCTGGTCAGCCCGCTGGCTGGCCCCGTTGGAGCAAAAAGGCGGTCCAGGACCCCATCGCTTGCACGCATGCTCTTGGGGGGCCTCACCATATGTCCTGGGCAGGGCCTCACCATATGTCCTGGGCAGGGCCTCACCATATGTCCTGGGCAGGGCCTCACCATGTCCTGGGCAGGGCCTGGGCAGGTCCTCACCATCTCCTGGGCAGGGCCTCACCATATGTCCTGGGCAGGGCCTCACCATATGTCCTGGGCAGGGCCTGGGCAGGCTTGGGGGGCCTCACCATGTCCTGGGCAGGTCCACCTCAAAATGTGTACTCTGGGTAGATTTTATATTCTGAGACATCTGCATACTCATAATTAGAATATTGCCAGTGCTTGGGCTGCTGCACACCTCTCTGACAGGCCTGCATGCTTATGTGCAAACGCCTGCTTCGGCTCTGCACTGGGTCACGTGTCCAGGAAGCATCCTCTGCATGAGACCCCGGCTTATCAAATGAGTTTCTGACTGGGTGAGGCTCTAACAGGGGGTAGGGAGGGGTTAAGGCATTCATCCAACTTCACAGCAACCCTCAGCGCGCCACACAGTGATCGCTGGCGCACTTTACAGCACTACCTGACACTAACTCAAGCCTTTTAGTTGATGCACAAGGATTCGCATGCTGGACAGCATTAGACACAGTAATGGCTGCACAAGGATTTGAATACTTCACAAGGATTTGAATACTGCACAAGCGTTTGAATTCTGGACAGCATTAAACACAGTAGCATTGGCACAATGGAACCCGTTCTTGCCCTGCTGTTTGACTCATGCTCAACAACACATACTGAACTGCAGCCACCCACCCAAACTTGCACATCCAAAATCCCCAATAAAGGACACACAAAAATCACCTGGGCCCTCATTTGCACGCTCAGCCTTCACCTTGGCTGCGCCATCTGGCCCGACGGCCACACCCCTTGGGAGGCGCATCTGTACACAAATGCAGAGTGCACATGCACCCACAGTAAGGCGTGGGCTCAACTCCCTTGATGTGCACCCACATTGATGTTCTTCTGTCCGGAAGACAAATTTATTGCGTGTTTGCAACACAACTCCCAGGATCAACTCTGTTTGGCCTGACCTGCCCACACGCACTGGGCCAAATGTTTTGATCCTGTGCCATTTGAACGGGCGGTCCCAACCCTGTGTGATGACCTGATCCTGTATACTAGTGATTTGTTCAGGCCACATTCACAGAAAGTCCAGCTGCTCTAAGAAAGTGGTCCAGGACATGCGCCCCAGATAGGGGCTAGGAAATCAGTCCCAGAAATGCATGTCTGATAGACTCTGAATGGAGCCTGGCTTGAGCAAGCATAGTCTACCCAGGCCAACAAAGCATGTACCCTGCTCTGCTGTACAACCTTCTTTGCTGCCAAGAGTAGGTCCCACGCATTTGCTTCCTCTGTGCATACATTTGCTCCTTGCCAACCACTCACATTATGGTTCCCATTGTTGATGAGGGTTGCAGAATCACCCACAGACTGCAGGGATGTCATGGCGTCCAAATCCCTGAGTAGACCATTCCCCTTAAGCAGGAACTGCCCACCGATGCTTTGCAGGCCCTGCATGGGATCAAGTGCAACGACGCCTGAGCCACAGCCTGCAAGCCACATGCCATCTCATTACATGCCCTACATTGTTGGCGTCCACCACAGAATCATATTATCTGTGCACATGCAATACCAGCCAGTTGCAGCATACACGTGCTTGCAAACGCAGGCAGGCGCGCATGTGCGATCTCATGTGTGCACACACCTGCAGGCCGTCCACAGACAGGAGGTTCATGTTTGAGTTCATGATCAGGTCCCCGCCGATGCTTTGCAGCCGTTCCAGCCCCTTCAGGCTGCGCAGCATCATGTTCTCACTGATGATAAGGTCACCTGCAGCCATCATCACAGGTCTTGCACGTTTGATTATTCTGACAAAGGAGCGCTGCATGCAAAGACAGCAGAGCAGGAGAGCCAAGCGCAATGAGCCATAACTTATGACTTGTGAAGAAATGCATGCAGCGTACCCATCTGCAGCCCGCAACGTGCCAAGGACCAGTGCCTTGCTAAGCTCGAAATTCTTGACAAGTGGAGCACCAGTGGCGCACGCAATGAGCTGGCCTCCCTCAAGGGTGAGCTATAGCATCTTATATAATAGAATGGCCTGACACACCATACGTGACACACCGTGCGCATTGAGCAGAGGCTGCCTCACATCAGGAAGATCTCTATTGGGAGCCGGTTCCATTGTGTCCCTAGCATGCATATGCCTCTAGGCTTGGATGGTACACACAACAGGACACCACGGGCAGGTCCACACTTCCCGACGCCCATTCTGAGTCCACCTGACACCATCTGCAGGGCATCCAACTTCAAACTCTGCATCAGCCAGCTGACCAGCAGCAGGAATGAAGGTCAGCAGTCCTACCACCTGGTACCGCTTGCAGGTCATCCAAGCCCCTCAGGTCTTTGATCACCTGACACCGTTTGCAGGTCATCCAAGCCCCTCAGGCCTTTGAGCGCAAAAATGGAGGTGGTCAGCAGTCCTATCACCTGACGCCGTCTGCAAGCTATCTAAGCCCCTCAGGTCTTCCAGTGTAAGAATGAAGGTCAGCAGTCCTATCACCTGATACCGCCTGCAGGTTATCTAAGCCTCTCAGGTCTTCGAGCGCATCCAAGTCATACACTGAAAGACCTCGGACATCCTGCATCATGCGTGTGTGCTTGCAGCATTTGTCGTGTTCTGCTGAAATCATCTGTGTACACGCACAGGGCCATCTGTGAACACGATCTAGGAGCCTCCCCTGTACCCTGCACGCTGCAGCCTTGTACTGCTGCCCTAACTGTGCGCCTTGCAAGTATATGTGCGTCATGCATGCTTGAAAGCTGCATTTGATTTTAATGGTTCTAGTTCAGAACCACCATCAGGTTGTGCTCTTGCTCACTGCACTCCCAGAGGTTGCTTCTTTGTTGTGCGATGTTGCAATTTCTAGCAACTGAAGAAGGCGGTGCCTTGCTACATCTGAGCATTCGTTGCAGATCTGTGCCCACCGCACAAGAAGCCAAGCAATGCCATGCAAAAGAGGATCCATGTAACAGAGGAGCCATGCAACAGAGGAGCCATGCAACACAGGAGCCATGCAACACAGGAGCCATGCAACAGAGGAGCCATGCAACAGAGGAGCCATGCAGCAGTGGAGCCATGCAACAGAGGAGCCATGCAACAGAGGAGCTCCCAGACGTGAAGGCCATCTTGCGCCAGCAGACACCGTCGAGGAGCCCTGACACCGTCGAGGAGCCCTGGGTTGTGAGCTGAGCTGTGATCTGAGCTGAGCACTGCCACCAGCACCAGGTGCAGGCTATTGCATGATTCATCAACTCATAGGGCGAGATGCGCTCCCTGCCCTGATCTGGACCCCTGCTTCCAGTCCTGCACGTCTTTTAAACAACTTGTGGTCATGCCAACACGAACTCCTCCTGGTCAGCGGCACGCCTAAAGGAGGTAGCCAGCGCATTCAACATTGGGTGCCAGCTGTACCATATGCCCGGGCACTGGTCAGAGGTCTGAGTTGCCTGGGATCAGCAGAGCCTGATCTGGACTATGGTAACCCACCGTGAGGGAGGCGAGGAAGCTGAGGCTCTGGATGCCCTTGCCCTCCCGTCCGGGCTTGCCGTACAGCACCAGTGAGCCGGCCGTGGACACGATGCCCCTGGGGAGAGCGGCCTGTCGGTGTGCATGCCAAAGGTATTTGCCATTGCAGACTGTCTGTGCGCGCACGCTTGCATGTGTCTGTCATGCCATGAACGACAATGGCAGTGCTTGTGTGCTTGTGTGCATGTGCGTGTTTCTGTAGAAGAGCGCACCAGCTCATAGAAAAACTGAGCCAGGCAGCGGCCAACATGTGTCAGTTTCCTCCCTGGGTTCATTTTCACCTCACTGCCGCTGTGAATTTGTGTACTCCCCTGCTCGCTCCCTTCTCGCATGCAGTGTCTGCGCCTTACCTACCCACAGTAGCCTTGCCCACCCAGTAGCCTTGCCCACCCAGTAGCCTTGGTCTCCTTTTGCACCCCAAGCAAGGTTCTGCGCCTGTGACTGCATGCCCTGCTGCCCCACAAACCTGGAAGCGCGTTAAGTTGCCGTCCTCCCATATGACAAGCGTATCTGTGATATCCGTAATGCTTCTTGCACACGAGGCCTGCAGAAAACATCAAATTGCTCAATGTGGCCGCTGAGTCAGTGATAGCATTGTGCAAATCAAGGGTCAAGGTGTAGGCCGACCAGGTAACAGGTAGTGTGCACTGCAGAGGGGTTTGCGAGTGCAACACCCTTCCTATGTTATGCTGTTGCCATAATAGACAAGCACAGCACAATTGGAGGTGTTTTGTTCCCCTTGTTCTTGTGAGTTTTGATCTTGCAGAGCCTTTGGCTTGCTCCCTTGATTGTCCATTGCTCAGAATAACCAGAGGCTAGTTTGCACATACCAATCATGGTATAAGCAGTCCCACGCATGCAAGGCACACACGTGAGCCTGCTGCATGATAACAGGAATGCGCACTTGCACACCTTCTGTAAGACATGCGCACACATGCATGCACATAATCACACACACGCAGACACACCTTGATGCATCACTGTCTAGGAAACTCAAGGCACTTGTGCCAAAATGCAGCAGCAGCAGCAGCAGCAGCAGCAGCAGCAGCAACAATAGTGTTCGCGCCTACCTGCTGCGGGTCAGACAAAGCCAGCAGGGCTGTGTCCTCGGGGTCTACGTCAATACCATGGTTAGGCATGAAATTGGGCAGGCTTCCCAGGTAGGGCACCTGCACGCATGTGGACGAAAGAATGATCTGTGCAAGGAAAGGAGTTCACGTGCATGCAGATGGACGCAAGCATATGGTCTGTGCGAGGGAATGAGTGCACCTGCATGAGTGTGTATTGAGAGATGCCAGGCAGGGCACTTGGAGGGGTGTGCAAGTTTGCAAAGGGGTGTGAGGTGGAGGAGGTTGTGCTTGCAGTCATGTGCAGCAGAGAGGCTGGCATGATGAGGCACGTGGTGGCGTGTGGTAGTGGCTGGGGAGTGTGTGAATTGGAAAACATGGAGCTCCAGGCGTGCATGTGGCTGGGATGTGGGCGAAGAGTAAAGCATGGAGCTCCAGGCATGCACAAAAGCTCTCTGACTGCCCTTGGAGGTTCACTCCACAGTGAAAACTAGACTGAGAGTGGATGTCCCAGAAAAGTACGAATGCTCTGCATATGAAGCTGACGCACAGGCAACACGTGTGTGCCCTAGCGAGTGATTCCCCACCCAGACAGGCCACTGCACTGTGGAAAGGGCACGTATGTGCAGGGTAGTGCGGCAAACAGAAGGGAGGGATGCTGAGCGCGGGCTTGCACAGAGGCACGCGTCCCCCCGTGCCGCCTGCTCTGCGCATGCGGCATCTGCTTACCACATCTGCGCAGATCATCTCTGGTCCTTGCAAGTAGATCAGCATGTAGCAGATTCAGGAAATGTTGATTGCACGTGCGCCACTCTTGCTGCCACAGATCACCTCTGGGCATCAGATTGCCACGCATAGAGCTTGGACAAATATTGCTCAACGTGAACACATGTACTACAGTAACTGCCGCAGATCACCTCTGGGCCAGGGTAGATCACAACCGTCTTGCGTGCCAAAGCTGCCTGGCACTCTGCAGGTGGGGTTAAGCGGCTACGCCCTCCGTTACTACTTATGCTGTTGCCCCTGCTGCTGCTGCTGCTGCTGCTGCTGCTGCTGCTGCTGCTGCTGCTGCTGCCTCTGCCTCCGCTGTCTGCACTGGTACCTCTGCTGCTGCTCACACTGCTGGAGCGTCTGGGCGGGGCAGCAGCGGGAGCGCCTGCACAGAAGGTGTAGCCAGAAAGGATCCAAAAGGATGTATGAGCAAGCAAATTCATGGTTTCAGCAAACATGTGCAGCAGTGCATTATCCTGCGCATGCAATAAGAACAGCTGTTTGAAGGGTGTGTGCTGCTTCACATGTGTGTGCTTATGATCTCTTCTTAAGGAGGCTGTGTTGTTGAGCATAGATTAATGTGCTGAATTTGTGCTTCTGAAAGATGAGGGTGTTTTGACCTGCAGCTGCTGCAAGTTGCACCTAAAGCTAAAGCAGAGATCAGACAAATAAGCTTCTATGCAGCTTGTGCGCGGGCCCAACTAGACAGATAACGCCCCAAGGATGTACATGATTTTTTACTTAATCTGCATGCACACATGTGGCACAATATTGAGGCACTGAACAGGCCACGAACACGACTAACAACCTTCCTGCAATTGCAAGTATTCACATCGAGTGTCTGCAAGCCCTCGAATTGGAGCCGTCACTTCAATGTTGATCCCTCATTGCGTTTTCACATCCACTACACTTTGTTGAAAGATCAACATTGCAGGAAAAATGCGTCATTCTCATCAAGGCCTGATGGCACCTGTCGGGAGCAGCGGCGCCGCGAAAGCTGCAGCTGCCCATATCAGCAGCGCCGCCACGACGTCAAGACGCATGAAGAGCCTGCTGCACAGCCACCAGTTGATGCAAAGACTCCCAAATATAGCAACAAAAAAGGGGCGCCTAGTCAATCGTCCCTTAATGGGGCGAGTTTGCCAAGCCTTTGCTCTTTGGTGGTAAGAATTTGCAAGTATCTTAAGTAAATTAAGTTCAATTAAATTAGATTCAATCGGCAACATGGTAAGAAAACGCCTATCACTGGCATTCGCCAGAATTTACGAGAACGGGCATCTTAATGCTATATTAAGTTGAAAAATATTATAGATACAATATATATGATATAAGAGCTTTTTGGAGTACTTACTGAAAGCAGTGTTCAGTGCAGCCCCATGTGCATGTTTGCAAACCCGGAGCCATAAGGAGCATTGTATTACATGGCTGTTTAATGCACAGTTGAACAACTATGTATTACAGTGTACCTTCAGATCACCGGGTGAATTCAGATCTGAGACCGTGGTCATGTCACTTACCTCACTTGATTCAAAGTTGCCTTTCTGTCCTCAGCATGCACAGGCACTGTGCAGTAAGCGTCATGACCAACCTTTATGGTTGTTGATTAACTGCTGAGGATCTGTATCCCTAAACTTCCTATTCAATTCCCGTGATCACGGACACACGCTGATGAATTTTGTTCGTTCAGAGCAGGGTTCACAACGGATAGATATTGTGCCTCCCTTAATAGAACCTCACAACCCTTAGTTTTGAACATTGTTGCCAATGTGGATCACCACTGTGGTGGCTTGCACATCTCAAGCTACATTTTGGTCTAACTTGCTGAGGGGTATTGAGCCTGCGCTTTCTCACAAGCACTAGGGACAAGATCATGGAGCGGCCTCCTCATTTGCGTCTCACTACCCCGCAGGTGAAGCGTACACGAGGTAGCCAACGCAGCCATGCTCCAGCTTTAGAGCGCATCATTATTGAGTACATGCGGGCTCAGTGTAAGAAACTTCTGCCATCAGCGACTAAGCTAGAGGCACAGCAAGCTCAACTCCGCCCATCTTTGTCACAAGCAAATGCCCAAACAATCATGCATGCGCGTACACAGACACACACACACTCATTGAACACACAAACAGATCTTGCAGCACACTTGTGTCCTTGCCACAGACAGCGTAATCAAAAGCATCAAGGCCTCCAGATCACATCCAACTTGGGGCACAGCTTGGCCAGCAGCCTGCAAACAGGCCAATGCAGGAAGAGGAACTATGTTTGGAGGCAAGGCGTTGGCTGGCCAGAGGGCTCCTGAGCACCCATGAATCATGGGCCATGATTGTATGTGTTGAGACAGCTTCTGAACAACCATGGCTGGCACCCATAACTTGCATGAGACTGTGCCTGAGCGCCTGTGACATGTGGCTAGAGTCACAAGACATGTCCTCCAAGCAAGGGCACAAGAGCTCAAGCACAATGAAGGAGGAGCAGGAGCAACTGACCATGTGTGGCAGGAAGGACCTGCCCACATGCACAGGCGAGGACGTCTTACGATCTAACTACCGCCCTCACAGAGTGCGGCATGTGCGCATGCCTGCAAGCAATCAGCGCCAGGGGCTGTCGGCTGCATGGCGTGTGGGGTTGCAAGGGTTTATGCGAGACCAAAGCCCTGCAGATGCTGCATGGCGGGTGGGGTTGCAAGACCAAAGCCCTGCAGATGCGTGGCATCCATTGTTTCTGAGCGCTTTGGTGCCTTTGGATGGAGCGCGTGTCAGTGGGCCTCCCTTGAGCCCCACTTACAGTGACCAACGTTTCCTTTGTGGAAGTTTCCTTTGTATCTCACTTACTGTGACCAAAGTTTCCATTGCGTCTCACTTACTGTGATCAAAGTTTTCCTTGCGCCTCACTCGCCATGACCAAAGATTCCATTGCATCTCGCTCACCATGATTTCCCTTGCATCTCACTGACTGTGACCAGAGCTTCCTTTGCGTCTTGCTCACCGTCACCAACGTTCCCATTGCGCCTTGCGCACTGTCACCATAGTTTGTCTCCCTTGCGTCTTGCTCACTGTGACTAGAGTCACATTTATGCCTCGCTCACTGTGAACGAAATTTCCTTATTAGTCTCACTCATTGTGACCAGAGCTTCCTTTGCGTCTTCCTCACCGTGACCAAAGTTTCTTTGAGCCTCACCCACTGTGACCCAAGCTTCCTTTGAGTCTCTCTCCCTATGGCAAAGTTTCTCTCCAGATTTACCCACCGTGACCCAACACAAGTATCCCTTATCCTTGAGCCTCACTCCCTGTGGCCAGTGCCACAAACAACCTCACCGCCACAAAGCGCCCATAGGCCACAATGCGCCCCAGAGCACCAAAGCATCACCTCCCACAGTTGCAAGGAATTGTCACAGAGTCCCCGGCTGCCATGCAAATAGTGGCCTCTGCCACATGGCCCAGCAAACCTCCACAGAACGCTGTGGAGCACGCGTAGCTGCTACAAAGCGCCTCAGCACTGCGGCAATCCGCGCACTGGGTCTACGCCCCCATCCCTATCCCTTGGGCCCCAACATGGCCAATCTCCATTTGGTGCAAAGAGCAATTGTGGCTGCGCGTGCATTATGGCCCAAGGTCAGCCCCAGCGCGCACACGCACTGCTGTATATGTTCCCCACTCACGAGATGGTGCCGGGGCCGATGACCATTAGGACGTCCTCGCCCCCCGCAGCCGATGCCTCCTCCAGGACGATTCCATCATCACCCGCAGCACCAGCAGCACGGCTGAGTGGAGACATCGTGGGTGGTGGCAGCACATTGGTGGCAGGGGGTAGCATGGGGCCCAGCTCCAGGCGCGTCAGCGCAGCCAGATGGCACAGGCCTGGGGCAGCCCCAAAGACAGAGTCCAAAAGTGCGCCTGTGCCGTGCGCGCTGTCCACCCCAGAGCCCACAGCACGCATAGCCGCCGCAGCACGCGCCTCCGCTGCAGGCGTGCTGCAGGCCACCACCGCACCAGGTGCAGCAGCTACTTCTTGCCCTGGCCCACACGAGCCATCACCGTTTCTACCGCTGTTGCTGGGCGCTCCCCTCCTGCCGTCGCTGCAGCCGCCGCTGCTTCTGCTGCCGCTGCTGCCGCCAACCCAGCCACTGCCAGGCTGAAGTGGTGCTGCTCCAGAGGTGCCTGCAAGCGTAAGGGAGCTCATGCCTGTGGCCACCAGGCCAACTGCGGTGCTGGCCTCCTCCTGGCTTTCCCAGCCCGTGCACCTTCCATCTGCTGCTGCTGTGACAGCAGCGTAAGCAGCGCAGGGCTTGGCGTCAGGCAGGCCATCCAGGCCTTGTCGTGCTCCCCCGGCTGCGCACTGCTGCTGCGCACTGCTGCTGCCTGGGCCACCATCGTGCGTGCAGGTGGCGGCAGGCGCTGGCCCGCGCCCTGGCCACGGGCAGTGCCCAGGTGCAGCATCTAAGCCGCTGTCCTCGTGAGCGTGGGACGCAGGCCGCTCGGCCATGTTCGCAACAGCATGGGAGGCGGGCGGCTCGGCCCTCTTGCCCGCTGCGTGCGTGCCTGCCCACACACTTGCTGTGCCGCCCTGGGCCTGGCCAGGTCCAAGGATGAGGGACAGCAATCCTGCGCCGGAGAGGGCGATGCCTGAAAGGTGCAGCTCCTGCGCGCACACCAGAGAGGATGCGGCTGTACTATTGAGGGCGATGCTGATGCGTGCCTGGGCGGTGCAGCTCCTTCCTGCAGGCACGCCGGGGAGGATGTGATGCTCACAGACGTAGCACAGGGAAGGCAGTATACGCTGTCTTGAAAGGGTGCACATGAGTGCACTTAGACAAGCCTGCTGGTGGGCATAGGTGTGCATTATGACTGCACCACAGCTACCAGGACCCAAGCACGCCTCGGGTCGCTCCTGGTGGCTTGCATCATTTGGGAAGAGTTTACGCAGGCTGGCATTGAAGATGCCTACAAACGCAAGGCATTCATCTTTTGGGGAATAGTTCTGTGGATGTCTGTGTGCATGTGCTCAGGCGCATGCGTGTGTATGCATGTGTATGCATAAGTAAACGCTTGCATGCGTTTTAAATGGCAAGACGGGAATGAAGTCTTCAGGTTGAGCAGCTGTCACTCCTACACATGCCCAGGCTACGCAGTTGGCCTAGAGTTGCCAGTATCGCACCTTGAGGTTGGGTGGCGCAGTGCAGCCATCCACCAGGAGTGCAGCAGGGCAATGCACCAGCTCCAGACGCTGCAGCTGGGTGAGGCTAGACATCTGCGCCAAGGCTGCATCAACGGGACCTGAGTGTGCGCATTGTTTGCACCTGGGTGGGCTGTATAGGGTGCAGCATCAACACGTGTGCGCATTGTTTGCACCTGGGTGGGCTGTAGGGTGCATCATCAACATGTGTGCGCATTGTTTGCACCTGGGTGGGCTGTAGGGTGCATCATCAACAGGTGTGCGCATTGTTTGCACCTGGGTGGGCTGTAGGGTGCATCATCAACAGGTGTGCGCATTGTTTGCACCTGGGTGGGCTGTAAGGTGCATCATCAACACGTGTGAGCATGCCTCGGCATTGGTACGTACCCCACCAGAAGCCATGCAGCACCTAGAATGAGAATGAAACCAGCATCATGCACCAAAGTAGGAGGAGCTCAGCCTCTCACCAACACAGCGTCCACATGTATCCGCGGCTGTGCATGCACATGTAGCCAAGACAGTGGGCGACATGGTGTTGGCCCAGCAAGAAGCGCTGCATGCTCGTCAGGTGCACATACATGAGGCAGCCATACCTTGCATGCTCATGCGCGCGCACACACACACACACATGCTTGCATGCACACTATGCCCCAGCAGTGCGCGGCAGGCCATGGTCTCACCGCCAACGTCCTCAGCAGACGGGCGTAGCAGTGTGCCCTCGCCACAAACCGCCTGGCCCCCGCTGACACTCTGGTCATGCTCTTTCAGGGATTGCTGCAGGCATTGCTGCTGCTGCTGCTGCTGCTGCTGACGCGCAGCGGCTGCCGTATGGCTGTGCTGCATCTGCTGCCGCTGCTCCAGTGCCTCCATCCCCCAGTAGGACAGGCGCAGGCGCACGAGGTGCGGCAGGTGCGTGCACAGGCCCAGCAACTGGCCCAGCAGCCGTATGCTGGAGCACGCGTCCAAGGTGAGGTCGCGCAGGTTCTGCAGGCGTAAGAGGGGTAAAAAATTGAAGGGCGGCCAAGCGATTCCAGGTGGCGCATGCAGCGGAGGCGCTGCAAGCATAAAGCACTGAGCCGCAAATAAGCAGTGTGTGGGCTCCATGGCCAGGGCACACGTGTTCAAGGGAGACAGACAGCTCCTCTCTGCACAAAGTCTTCCCCAGCCTCATCATCCCGCATGCTCCGCACTCCCAAGGGCCCTCACCTGCAGCGTCCTCATCAGCCCCCAGTCCACGCAGTAACTGCAAGCCAGCGACAAGGCAGGGGCAGGGGCATGCCCAAGGCAGGCGCAGTGTGTGTCAGGACAGGGGCAGGGGTATGACCAGGGCAAGAACAGGCACAGGGGCATGACCAAGGCAGGAGTATTGCATGTCACGACCGGCATGGTGCACGATGCATGCACGGCGTGAGTGAGCCTCAGCCGTACTTTTGCGTCCATCACCAGACTCCCCTGTGGCCCAAGGGGGTTGCCCGCGCCCATCACCAGCCATTAGACTGCCTCTTGCCTGCTCACAGCTGTTGCCAGCTGTTGCTAGGTTTCGCCAATGACCTGCTGCAGCAGCACCACCACCCAATCCAGGCCTTCTTGGCCCATAGCGGCATCCCAAGCCCCCGGCTATCACGCAGCTCTATCATACTCGGCACGTTCTGTATCACATGCGGCCGGCCACCCCCCAAAAACACCCGCATGACAACACACACACACACAAACAGTGAACACATGCAGACAAACATGCACGCACGCACACACATGCATACAGACACGTGCACAGACACTTCTACATTTACGCGCGCACACACACACTCCTACGCAAACGCACACTTACACACCTAAACACACACACACTCCCAATCCAGAGGGTGAAGACGGCACAGGTGTGCACGCACCTGAGGTGGCTCAGGGACAGTGAGGTGATGCTGAGCCAGCCCGCCACCTTCCGCATGGATTGCTCCCACAGCCACTGCAACTGCACATAGGCACGCACATGTGCGCACTGGGCGGGTAAAGGGGGGGGCGCGGAGGGAGTGGGAGGAAGGGAGCACACATGCCCAGCTGATGCGGCTGACGCATAGCAGCTCGCTGAAAATAGGCAGGTTATGGGGGTCCATGCTTGGGATGCGCTGAACAAAAACAACAAATGCGCTGAACAAAAACAACAAATGGGGGCGATGCTTGGGATGCGCAGAACAAAAACAACAAATGGGGGTCCATGCTTGGGATGCGCTGAACAAAAACAACAAATGAGGGTCCATGCTTGGGATGCGCTATGGGGGTCCATGCTTGGGATGCGCTATGAGGGTCCATGCTTGGGATGCGCTATGGGGGTCCATGCTTGGGATGCGCTGAACAAAAACAATCAGCACGCATGGTGTCAGCAAAAGGTCTGTGTGTGCAGCCCATGTGCCCTGGCACATGGGCTGACAAATTCATCATGAGCCTTGACAGATTGGATGCTGGAAATTCATCACAGACCTTGACAGATTGAACGTTGGGGAACACGCGTGGTAGGCGCAGAAAGCTGACGATTCTCTGGCCAACCTGCAAAGGCATGTTTGCATTTATTTGTGTGCATTCTTACGTATATGCTTGCATGTGTGTGCACGTGCATGCGTACAGATGGGCAAATGAGTGTGTGCATATTTGTGCGTATGTGAGTGCTTGCATGCCTGTTTGTAGGTCATTGTGTTGGGGAGGTGTGGGTGGAGGGGGTGATGTGTGTGCATCTGTGTGTGCATGCATGTTGCTTGCATGACATCCTCTCTCTATATATATGTGTGTATGTATGTATGTATGTATGTATGTATGTATATATGTATGTATGTATGTATGTATGTATGTATGTATGTATGTATGTATGTATGTATGTATGTATGTATGTATGTATGTATGTATGTATGTATGT
>LKMJ01000943.1_pt1 | contig 24486 bp, 26 predicted proteins | sample 643391 | NCBI WGS metagenome assembly LKMJ01 (sample SAMN04112250, study PRJNA286221) | soda lake metagenome | biome: soda lake; feature: Kulunda Steppe; material: water; isolation source: sample PL-Br10 brine of Picturesque Lake | place: Russia: Kulunda steppe | collected 2010-07 | reverse complement strand
TTCGGATGGACGGCAGCCCAGGGACAACTCGCAAGGAGGGCAACGACGCCGTCGGTCTGATCCGAACCGTAACAGATCTCGTACTCGATCGCACTCAGCCGGAGGACGACGGCGTGTGACCACTCGTGGGCGACCAGTCCGCTGACTACGGCTAGGACAAGCACGCAGCCAGCACCGATCGTTGTCGGTCCGATCATTGCACGCGCAGGCCGGTTTGTAGGGGTGCGTTCGACAGGTGACTGCCGTATTCCAGCCTCACGCAGGCGTTCAGAGTCATCCTGAACGCTAACGCCTCTCGGTGTACCTGTACGGCTATTAAGTCCGTCTCAACGACGCACCGAACTGCGTCCGTCGCAGCGGCTCAGTCGAGCCATTGAATACCGTCGCCGGATCTCTCCGTATATGGAGTTCACCGAATCGTCGACGTTCGGCCACGAGGACCGAACGAAACTCTACGAGTACGTCGATCGTCATGGGGCGGTGGAGCCAGGGGCCACACGGGATCTGCTCGGGATTGATGCCAGCGCGTTTCGTCATCACGTTGCGATCCTCAGGCGGGACGGGCGTCTCGAGGAGGTCGGTGGACGACTCTGTGTCGCGACCGATGCGGGTGTCGAAGCGGAGCATGCCTCGGCGGACGTCGCCTTCCACGTTCGTCCGGCGAGACGGGCGGACCTTTCGGGGATCGTCGGGGCGATTCGACAGGTCACAGACGAACAGACATTGATCGAAGCCGAGACAGTCGCCGACGAAATCGACCACCAGGAGACGCTGCTTTCACACACCGAACTCGAGTCCCGGACGGTTTTCGTCGCTACCGTCGACGAAGAGGTGGTGGGCTGGGCCCACCTTCACGGGTCGGAACTCGAGAAGCTCAGCCACACTGTCGAACTCACCGTCGGCGTTCTCGAGGATTATCGTGGCCACGGCATCGGCTCGCATCTCCTCTCGCGGGGACTCGAGTGGGCCGGCGTCAACGGGTACGAAAAAGTCTACCAGAGTGTTCCTTCGACCAACGACGGTGCGATCGCCTTTCTCGAACGATACGGCTGGCAGATCGAAGCCGTCCGCAGCGACCACTACACCATCGATGGCTGCACCGTCGACGAAGTGATGCTGGCGATGGAGCTGTGATAGGCGCTCGGTGTCGCCCCTAGCGGTGCTACCGAAGGTTCGAACCGAAAGACAATTCCACCGGTCACGGCTACGAACGACCATGCTTTCGATCGCACTTGCCGGGAAGCCAAACGCCGGCAAGTCCACGTTCTATACGGCGGCGACGCGAGCGGAGGTCGACGTCGCCAACTACCCCTTTACGACGATCGACGCCAACCGCGGTGTGAGCTACGTGCGGACCGACTGCCCCTGTCTCGATCGCGACGAGCGGTGCAATGCCGACAACTGCACGGAGGGAAAGCGGTACGTTCCGATCGAACTGATCGACGTCGCGGGGCTCGTCCCAGGAGCCCACGAAGGCAAAGGGCTTGGCAACCAGTTTCTCGACGAACTCACGAACGCCGACGTGATCATCAACGTGATCGACGCCTCCGGCGGAACCAACGAGAAGGGCGAACCGGTCGATATCGGCACCCACGACCCGCTGGAGGATATCGACTTCGTCGAAGAGGAGATGGACCTCTGGCTGGCCGGCATCGTCGATCGGAACTGGGAATCGGTCGAACGGAAGTCCCGATCGCCCGAGTTCGACATCGACGAGGCGCTCGCCGACATGCTCTCCGGATTTGGCGCATCCCCGGCCCAGATCGCGATCGTCCTGCGTGATCTCGAGTATCCGGACGATCCGATCCAGTGGGAGGACGAACACCGCGAGGCGCTCGCCCGGGACGTCCGCCAGCGAACCAAACCGATCGTCGTCGCGGCGAACAAGATCGACGTCGCCCCCGAGGAGAACGTCGAGAAATTGCTGGAGCTTGAGAAGCCCGTGATTCCCACCACGGCGGAGGGCGAACTCGCCTTGCGAAACGCTGCCGACGCCGGGCTGGTGGACTACGATCCCGGCGACACCGAGTTCGAGATCGGTGAGGGTGTCAGCGACGAGCAACGCGAGGCCCTCGATGGGCTTCGTGCGGCGATGGACCGCTGGGACGGCACCGGCGTGCAGGGCGCGCTCGACTACGCGGTATACGATCTGCTCGAACGGATCACCGCCTATCCCGTGCAGGACGCCACCAAGTGGACCGACGCGAAAGGGAACGTTCTGCCGGATGCCTTTTTGCTCCCGCGCGGTTCGACGCCGGTCGACCTGGCCTACGCCGTCCATTCCGATATCGGGGACGGCTACCTGCACGCCGTCAACGCGAAGACCAACCGGGAGATCGGCGAGAGCTACGAGTTGGCTGAGGGCGATGTCATCAAGATCGTGAGTACGAACTGAAAAAACCGTAGCGCGTTACTCGTTTTCGAGCGCGTTGTAGATGTCTCGATTTTCTTCCCGATCAGCTGCTGCTACCCGCCGGACGAGCTCACCTCGGATATCCTCCATCACTTCATCGAGTGGAGTCTCGGGCTCTGAACTTTCCTTGGTCGCCATAGTTGTCGTATTGTCCCGATTGCCGTTAATCATTCGGGTTGGACGAACCATCGGTCAGTTCGTTCAGTCCGTACTGAATGAGATCGTCACGCCACTGTTCGATCTCTCCCACAAGGTCGATTTCTTCAGTATGAGAATGAAGATATTCGATGGTTTCCGCTTCGTCGACGGTCGCCTGGTCGGTGCCGAACTGTTTGAGGATCGTCCTGATCTCGTTGTCGTACATGAACCGATATCCGTTGAGGAAGTAGAACACGACCGTCGTGTTGAGCGCGGTGCGTTTGTTCGCATCGACGAACGGGTGGTTCGCCACCAACAATCGGATGAGGTGAAACGCTTTCTCGTGAATCGTCTCTGGTGCCGTTCCGAAACTCCCACTCTCGATGTAGTTCAGGGCAAACTCGATATCTCCACGGTTCTGAACGCCAGCGTGCGTGTCAGAATACTCTGATACGATGTCGTCATGGATGGCGAGAACGTCGTCCACTGACGGATACCAGAGCGAGTCTGCCATTCCTTCCTCCGTTTAGATCCCATTCAGTGTAATCCTTCCTATCAACTGCTCATACTCTATTACCCACAGTAGACGTAATCAGACTGGACTGATACGTCGTGTACGGTGTGTGGTCAAAACTACTGATCAAGATCGTGAGTACGAACTGAACCACCCCCTGCCCAAGGTTTAATTTCATCGGGACGTGAACGACGGTCCAATGAGCAGCGTCCCCTCCTCCGACGGGAAGCCGCCGTCGGGTATGTCCACTGCGGAAGCCGTCCTCGGACTGATCGCGTTGATCTCCCTGCCCGCAGTCGCTGCGGTCGCCGCGGTCACCTCGTGGATACTATGGTTGGTGCTACCGGTTGTCGCCCTCGCCGTGCTCTACCTGCTCGTGCGGATCCTCCGGATGCTCCACGAGTTACAGGAATCGGTGGATCAGCTCGAACGACGCCTCGACAGATTCGATCGCGATGAACAGTAACAGTCCGTACTCCCCGAGTGCTCCCAGCGACAGCTAGTTCCAATCGGATCGACGGTCCAGTCTCTCTATGGCTACGGATCGCTCAGAGCTTGCGCCGAACGGTCGAGCAGATAGAGGCGACGCTCGACCGCGAACCGTAGACTGGTCGCCATCGAGTCAGTTCAGTTCTGATGTCACAATGTAACGTTGTATACAACATGACATCGTACACAACGTGGCTCCCCTATGTCGGCAGTCCGAGCATTCACCGGAACAGCTGCCAGTAGTACTTTATACTGTAGTGAGGTCAACAACTAGCCGAGAGATGGCCCTCATAGACTGGTTCCCCGATCGTCCTCCAACGTGGTCAGAAGTTGGATCGGCTGGATTCGGCGTCCTGTCGGTTCTGACAATGATCCCGATGCAACGGCCGATTTCGCCGTCGTGGCTCGTCGTCGGATTCGTTACGGCAACGATCGGTCTCGGACCGGTCGCACAGTCGTCCGCCGGTGCCTGGATCGGGAACTGGTTCAGAGGTATTGGAGAAGCAGGGCGTGCGGTCGCAATCGTGGTCTTCGTACTGACTCTGTGGGGCACAGTGTTTGCACTGGAGCCACCGATTTCTGTGTTGGCTAGCACGATCGCCGGTGCTGTAGCGGCGTTGGCCCTGTACGTAATCGTGTTCGTGGTTCTTTCAGGGAGCATCGAGGGATGGACGACGCCACAGGACGGGTCGTGACCGAGAACCGCAGTAGGTCTCAGACCAGCGGCTGCCACCATACCGCGGCGACCAGCACGGCGAGGAAGACGTAACAGCCCCGGACGAGCAACATCGTGGCGATTTCAGGGTCGGCACGCCGCGCAAATCCCGCGACGACGGCGAAGGCCAGCACGGCGACGACGGAACTCGGCGGGAACGGGCCGAGCGCTGCCAGCGCAAGCACGAGCATGAGTGCAGTGAGCATCAGCCCGTAGGCAAGCGACATCGCGCGGTCGGGACCGAGCGAAACGGCGACAGTGCGTTTCTCGATCGACAGGTCATACTCGTAATCCTGCATGTCGTCGATGACCTTGACGCCCGAGAGGAGCACGAGAAAGACCGCGCCGAAGGCGAGCGCGACCGGTGCAAACGTCGTTGCCTGCACGTAGAACCCGCCAACGAGGGCGAGGGCGATCCCGGCGGGATAGCCGGTCGTCGTGGTGATCGGGTTCGTGTCCAGTTGGGGAGCGTGATGGTAACCGATCAGCCAGCACGGCAGGGTGACGAGCGCGGCGACGGCGTCGACGAGCAGGGCGAGGGCGACCAGACAGGCGAAAACTATCGTCGTCGAGCCGACCAGCGCGGCGCGACAGCCCCATTCGGACATGGGGTGGTCGTCGTCCTCGCCACGGCTGTAGAAGTCGACGTAGCCATCCTTGACGTGGGCGGTGTACACCGCAGCGAAAATCGCCAACGCGTGAATCCCGGCAAGCCGGGGATCGAACGCACCGGCGAGGACACCCCCAAAGAGCGACGCGGCGATCGGCGGGAGCATGAACACGGGGTGGACCTGGGAGAGCAGGGCGCGCAGATCGGCTTCCAGTCCGGCGTCGTGACGTGCAACCGACATGCTCCACAGTATGCGGGGCGTTATCATATATGCAGCGCACGGCGACCCCACCGTGATCGGCTCGCTACTGAACTCGCGCCGTCACGTCGTCGATGATCGCCAGTGCCTCTTTGAGCTCTTCCATCCCGGTCGCATAGGAGAGACGAGCGTAACCCGCACCGTTCGCACCGAAGGCGTCACCGGGCACCGCGACGACACCGCTGTCGATCAGTTCGTCGACCCAGCCATCGGGCACTTTCGGCATGACGTAGAACGCGCCGCTGGGTTTGGGAACCGACAGACCGGCGTCTTCGAGCCCGTCGAGGACGACGTCGCGGCGCTCCTCGAAGGCAGTGACCATCTCCTCGACGGGCTCTCTGGGGCCAGTCAGGGCGGCCTCGGCCGCGTACTGTGCGGGGGCGCTCGCACAGGCCTGCATGTACTGGTGGACGCGGAGCATCCGCTCGACACGCCTGTTCGAGCCGGTGACCCAGCCGAGTCGCCAGCCCGTCATCGAGTAGGTCTTCGAGCACGCACCGACGACGACGACGTTGTCGCTCTCGGCGTACTCGATTGGCGAGTGGTGTTCGCCCTCGAAGACGATGTGTTCGTAGACCTCATCGGAGATACAGAGCACGTCGTGCTCGTCGGCGATCCGGGCGAACTCGCGGATGTCTGCCTCGCTCTGGACCGCGCCGGTGGGGTTCGCCGGGCTGTTGACGACGAATGCTGCAGTGTCCTCGGTGATGGTCTCTTCGACTGTCGCCGGATCGAGGGTCAGATCCTCGCGCAGTGGGACGGGCTTTGGAACGCCATCTGCCAGCCGTGTGAGTGCGTCGTAGGAGACGAAGCCGGGATCGGGGAAGATCACTTCCTCGCCCGGATCGACGTGGGCTTCGACCGCGAGATGAAGGGCTTCGCTCCCGCCCGACGTAGCGATGACGTTGCCCGGATCGACGTCGATCCCGTGATCGCGATCGTAGGCGTGACTGATCGCCTCGCGCAGGCTCTCGGTTCCCTTGTTCGAGGTGTACGCGTCGACTTGCCCCGACTGGATCGCCTCGACGGCGGCCGATCGAGCGTGTTCGGGCGTCGGGAAATCGGGCTGGCCCAGCCCGAGATTGATCGCGTCCTCTCCTGCCGCCTCGAATACTTCACGGATGCCACTGATCGAGATTCCTTCGACCCGTGCTGCAAACTCCGTCATACCAGTGAGACGGGGGCGGTCGTGGTTAACTGTTGATGTTGCGGGTCGAACAAACCCGAGTGATTCTATCGTCGACTGTCGACGTACTCCGCAGTCGCGCCGCCGATCACGTACTCGGCGTCCTGGAGTGCCTTCACCGAACCGGATCCGGTAACGAACATCGCTGTCCGGAGCTCGGCTTCGATCCCATCGATCATGTCGACAACTGCCTCGGGGCCGTCGATCGCGGGTTCGAGGAACGGCTTCGCCAGCCCTCCGGCTCGCGCGCCCAGCGCGATGGCTTTCGCAATATCTCGGCCGGTGCGGACGCCACCACTGGCGATCACGCAGTCGTGTTCACGAACGCACTCGATCGTGCTCGCGGCGGTCGGAATTCCCCAGTCCCGGAACAGCCGACCGACCTGCTCGTGACGCCGCTCGTTGACGGCGGCTGCACGGTAGGCCTCGATGCCGGACCAGGTCGTACCGCCCTTTCCGGCGACGTCGATCGCATCGACTCCGGCATCGGCGAGTCGTCTCGCCGTCCCCTGTGAGATCCCATTTCCCGTCTCCTTTACGAGCACCGGCACCGACAGCCCTTCGGCAACACGTTCGATCGCTGTCAGGCTCTCCCGTGCATCGACGTCTCCCTCGGGCTGGACGGCTTCCTGCAGATAGTTCAGGTGCACCGCGAGCGCGTCCGCATCGATCATCTCGACCGCGCGTTCGACGGTTCCGAGGTCGTACTCCCGGAGCTGTGCCGCGCCGAGATTTCCGTAGACGAAGGCGTCAGGACCGGCCTCGCGGACGACGGTGTACGACTCCAGCAGCTCCTCGTCGTCGAGTTCAAGACCGGCCCGCTGGCTACCGACACCCATGGCGATTCCCGTCTCTGCGGCCGCGGCCGCCAGCGCACGGTTGATCTCGGTCGTGTTCGGATGGCCACCGGTCATGCTCTCGATGACGATCGGCGCATCGAGCTGGCTTCCTAGGAACTCGGTAGATGTATCGATCTCGTCGTAGTGGAGTTCGGGGAGCGCCTCGTGGACGAGTCGAACGTCCGCAAAGCCCGTCCCGGACGTCTCGACGTCTTCTTCTCTGATGATCCGAACGTGATCGTCTTTCCGGTCTTCAGTTTCCGACGGCTCCGACATTACCAGAAACTGCGAGCGTACTCTGCAAAAACGTGTTGGTTGGTCGATCGTACTACTGGAACATCTGAATGCGCTGTGCCTGTGAGCTCTCTTGCGTGTCGGCCTCCTGCATGCGCTGGGCGAGCTGTTCTCGCTGTTCCCGGATCGAGTCGGCTTGCTCGACCAACCCCCCGACATCGACCTCGATATCCGCAAGCGGCTCGACTCCCTCTGTTAGCAGGACTCGCGCCGCTTCGGGATCCGGAAAGCGGGGGTCGCTCTCGACGACCAGTGCGGTGGCGTCGAGATCGATCTGCGCCGCACGGTTGAGGAGTGCGCCAGCCGGACCGGCGATCGCACCGTTCAGCCTGGGATGACCCACTTCGTGCCGATCGAGTCGGTCGGCAGCCACATCGCTCGTCGCCACGCCGAACAGTTCGGGCGGTGCGTCGGTCTTTTCGGCGGGGAACCCGCTCAGATACAGCGGGTCGACGTCGTTGGCGTCGAGCCACCCGGTCAGACACGCCGCGAACTCGGACGTCGTGTCGACCGCGACTGGGACGTCGCTCCGGAGCGCAAGCAGGTCGCGGCCCTCGTCGGCGTAGAGCCGAACCGGCGGGCGAACCTCACGGCTCCCCTCCTCGTAGACACCGATCGGTGCGAGCCCCTCACAGTGGACGCTCGCGTAGTAGGTCATCTCGAACTCGTCGATCAGGTGGTCGGTCGCGATCTTGCCGACCAGTCCGATTCCGGGCATCCCCTCGACGAGCGTCGGCGAGTCCAGTTCGATTTCGGCGTGCTCTCTGATCTGTGTCATGTGTGGTGTGTTCACTTCCTACGGTAGTAAAGCCGCCGCCGGTCGGTGCGGACGACGTGCGACCGGAATCACGAAGCGGGCCAGTACGACCACCGCTCCGAAACCCCCAAGCGCCCCCCGGGCGAAGGGGGCGGCAATGGAACCACTGGAACGCTATCGACCGCTCATCGACGACTTCGAGGCGTTCATCGAGGCCTGCGAGCGCCCCCTTCCCTCCGCCGTTCGGGTCAACACGATCAAGGCGACGCCCGCACAGGTCGAGCGGGCGTTCGACGAAGCTGATATCGGCTACGAGTCGGCCGACTGGGCCGGGGGGATCTACCGGCTGGAGACGTCATCGCCGGGCACCCTCTGGCCCTCGGTCCACGGCTGGATCCACGGACAGGAGGAGGTCTCTTCGCTCCCAGCGATGGTCCTCGATCCACAGCCGGGCGAACGAGTCTGGGACGCCGCCGCCGCACCGGGGAGCAAGGCGACACAGCTCTCTGCGCTGATGGACGACCGTGGCCTCGTCGTGGCGAACGACAACAACCTCGGGCGGCTCTCCGCGCTCCGGTTTAACGCCGAGCGCCTCGGCGTGACGAACATGGCCGTGACGAATCAGGACGCCAGAAACTTCTCGCTCAAACGCTTCGGTGAGGGCGGCGAGGACGACCGGCGCGTCGACGTCTTCGACCGCGCGCTCGTCGATGCGCCCTGCTCGTGTGAGGGGACGATCCGGAAGAATCCCGACACCTTCGACGAGTGGTCGCTGGGTCACGTCGAGAGCGTCGCCGGGATCCAGCAGGGGATCCTCCGGCGCGCGGTACAGGCCACGAAACCCGGCGGGCGCGTCGTTTACTCGACCTGTACGTTCGCCCCCGAGGAGAACGAGCGGGTGCTCGATCAGGTGCTGGAGAAAGAGGACTGTCGCGTGGTAGAGCAGGAGGTCCCGCTGGAGCACGCACCCGGCGTCACCGAGTTCGAGGACGAGGAGTTCGATCCCAGCGTCGAGAACGCAGCGCGGATCTACCCGCACCATAACGATACGGGCGGCTTTTTCTGTGCGACGCTGGAGGTGGATCGATGACCGAGAACGTCGGCGAGCGCTTCGACCGGCTTCCGGCGACCGCCGCGGAGCGCGAGATCGAGGGGCGAGCGACCCGCGAGGAAGTGATCGACTGGTGGCACGAGCGCTTTGCTATCCCACGCGAGACGTTCGAGAACTACACCTTCTGGGAGAAAGGAGCCGGGAAAATCTGGATCTTCGCGGACGATATTCCGTCACCCATCCGGATCGAGGGGCTGGGCATGACGTTTCTGCGAACCCGTCAGGAGCACTGGAAGCCGACGACCGACGCCGCCCAGCGGTTTGGAAGAGACGCCAGCAAGAACGTGATCGACCTCTCCGAGGGCGAGGCGAAGACCTTCCTCACCGGCGAGGATCAGGAGCTCGACTGGGACGGCGACTGGGGGTATCTGATCGCGGCGCACGACGTTGGCGGTGAGCGAGAACCGCTTGGCGTCGGCCTGTACGTCTACGGCGAACTGCGGTCGATGATGCCGAAGGGGAGACAGCGCGAACTCTAGATCGGCGGGTAGTATCTCCACTCACCGGTCGTGGTGGCCAAGCGTACCCAGTGCAGTGCGGGTCCCCGAACTCGTTCCCTCGATCTCCAGGTCCAGCCCGTAGACGTTCCCGTCGTGGCTTCCGATGAAGGCCGTCCCCTCGACCACTGTCGGTGATGAGAGTACGGAACCATCCGTCTCGAAGCGCCACACAGTTTCTCCGTCATTGGCCCCGAGCGCGTACACGGTATCGTCGACACTGCCGAAGAACACCCGGCCGTCGGCGACCGTCGGCGACGAATATACACGGTGTTCGATTTCTGCAAGCCACTGCAAGTGGCCGTTCGCGGTGTCGATCGCGTAGACATCGCCGTCGTAACTGCCGCCGAAGACGATCCCGTCGACGACCGTCGGTGAGGAGCCGACCTGTGTTCCAACCGGAAACTCCCACTCTCGGTCGCCCGTCGCCGCGTCCAGCGCGTAGACGGTGCCGTCGTGACTGCCGAACAGAACGCACCCATCCCAGACGGTCGGTGACGAGCGCACGGAGGCGTCCGTCTCGAACTGCCATACCTCCTCACCGGTCACCGAATCGAGCGCATAGAGACGCCCGTCGTCGCTGCCGACGAAGACCCGCTCATCGACGACAGTCGGCGAGGACTCGATCGGACCCTCAGACTCGAAGCGCCATTGCTCCGCTCCGCTTTCGGCGTCAATCGCATAGACGTTCTCGTCGTAGCCCCCGACGAACACCGTCTCTTCGGCGACGGTTGGCGAGGCTGGAACGGTCGCCCCGGTCTCGAAACGCCACCGCTCGGTGCCGGACTCGTGTTCCGCCACGTCGTCGACGTCGATCGCGTAGACGTGGTAATCGTCGCTGCCGACAAAGGCCGTTCCCCCGGAAATCGCTGGTGAGGATCGGATGCTACCATCCGTCTGGAACTGCCACTCCTCCTGTCCGTCGTCGATGTCGATCGCATACAGGCTGCCATCCCGACTGCCGACGAGGACCAATCCGTCGAGTACTGTTGGCGAGGAGAGCACGATATCATCCGTCTCGAAGCGCCACCGCTCGGGGACGCTCTCATCGAAGGCGTCGAGACAGCCGGACGCGGTTCCGAGACCGCCAACCGCGAGGCTGAGTTGGAGGAACTCGCGGCGGCCGTGTGGGGGCATAGCTGGGATATAATGGGTATTTCATGTAAACGCTTCGACGTTCTCAGTAGCCCAGATCGAAGCGGAGATTGACCAGCACGAGCACAAGAACGAGTCCCAGCAGGCCGATCAGCGCGCCGAAGGAGACGGCCCAGCCGTACAGATCTGCGAGAAGGCCAACGACGACTGATCCCGATGACGCCACGATCATGTAGACGGTCCGAACCAGCCCGAAGCCGGCCCCCTGTTCGTCGGCGGAGAGGTTGTCCATGAACCGGGGGAACACCGCCGCACCCCAGCCCATCCCAAGTCCGAGCAGGAGGATTCCGGCGACGAGTCCGGCGGGGCCGGGAACGCCAACGAGAAACGCGAGGCCGAGAATCGACGTTCCGAAACACAACGCGATGGCGCGATCCCTGCCATACCGATCTGCCAGCGACCCCACCCAGACCTGCAGGATCCCCTGCACGACGAAGTACGCGGCGAAGGCGACACCGGCCAGAGTCGCCGAGTGGCCGCGGTGGGCGGCGAAGAAGGTAGGAAGAAACGAGGCAAGTCCCTGCCACGTGAAGTCGGCGACGAGCGCGATGACGGCAGTAAAGGCGATCTTCGGCCGGGAGAGGAGTTCGACCATCGCCCCCGGCTCGAGGCGATCTCGCACCCGCTGATCGGGGCGCTGTGGCTCTGTCGGATGGACGTATCGGGCGAAGAGGAGCGTCGCTGGGATCGCTACGAGGGCCGTGATCGCGACGGCGGGTCGCCAGCCATACCGGATCGCGGCCCAGGAGACGACGACGGGTGTGACCAGACCGGCGATGGGCGCGCCCGAGTTGTGGATACCGACTGCGGTACCGAGGTTGTCGTCGTAGGTACGGGAGAGCAAGGTCGTCGCAACCGAGTAGTGTAGTCCGGCCATGACGCCGAGCGAGACAGTCCCGAGGAAGAAGACGCCGAAGGAAGGCGCGGTGACCACCAGAATCGCTGTGAGACCGGTGCCGCCGACCGATACCAGAATGATCGGGCGTTCGCCGTACCGGTCAGCAAGCAGCCCACTGGGAAACTGGGCGAACGCATACGTGAGCCACATCCCGGTCAGTGCCGCGCCCACGAACGCGTTCGATACCTCGAACTCGGCCGTGATTTCGGGGACGACCGGGCTGATCGCCAACCGGCCCACCATCGTGACGAAGAAGGCGAGCGTGACGAGCGCCAGGACGGTCTCGCGGTAGCGCCAGCGCATCGGATACGCACATTTGCTACACCGGCTACACGTACCCTTCGGAATCAATCCCGGATCGGGACTCGAAGCTACAGAACTTCGAGTAGCCTGTCGATTTCCTCACGCGTATTGAACACGTGGACGGATACCCGCAGCGCCTCGGGATACGGGAGGTCACGAACGCGGATCCCGTGCTCGGCCAGCCGTTCGACATCCGCCTCGGGATCCTCGCGAGCGATCGTCACGAAGCCGGACTCGAATTCGCGGGGGCTCAGCAGGTGTTCGTCAGGGAGTTCGGTCTTGAGGTAGTCGGTCAGTCCTTCGATCCGGGCCTCGACCGCGTCGACACCCAGTTCGTGGTGGAGCTCGATCGCCGCTTCGAGCCCCGCGTACAGGGCAGGGCTCGTCGTACCGACCTCGAACCGCCCTGCCCCGGGTTCGTACTCGTAGTCATGGGCGTTCGCCTCCGTGACGCTCCGGTAGCCGATCGCCGAGGGGATCAGGTCGCGCTCCGCGCCGGAACGAACGTAGAGGAACCCGGCACCGAAGGGCCCGAGCAGCCATTTGTGGGCGGCCCCGACGACGAAGTCGGCACCCCATGTCTCGACGTCGACCGCTGTCTGGCCGGGCGACTGGACGGCGTCGACCAGCACCATCGCCCCCGCATCGTGAGCGATGTCGACGATTTCCGAGACTGGAAGCCGAGTGCCGTGGGTCCACGTGATCGAGCTCACGACGAACAGGGTGGCATCTTCGGCCGCCGCCCTGACGTCGTCGAGATCCAGCCGTCCAGCTTCGGTTTCGAGTACTCGCACGCCTACGTCCCGCGTCCGTTCGAGTTTGCGCCACGGTAAAATCCCCGAAGAGTGTTCGAGATCAGTTCTGACGATCACGTCCTCGCTGTCCCAGTCGAGCGCACCCGCAACGCGGTTGATTCCGTCGGTGGTACTCTCGGTGAGCGCGATTTCATCTGGACTTGCACCCAGCAAGTCGGCGATGGCGGTCTTCGTCGACTCGTGGCGGTCGCCCATCGGGCCGTACATCCCGTCACTGACTGGCGTCTCGTACTCGTGGGATTCGAGCGCAGATTCGACAGCATCGACGACACGACGCGGGCTTGGTCCGCCCGCGCCGGTGTTGAAGTAGAGACCGTGGTCGAGAGCGGGGATCTCCGCCCGCAGGGCTTCGTAGTTCATACTATTGGTTTTGTGTTCGCAATCACTCTATCTGTCGAAACGACGGTATTCAGCTCACGTCGGGGTCTTGGGCCCCGGTCGGTCGTGGGCGTCGCTCAGTCGGTGGCGTACTCGTCGACGAGGTCGAACAGCCGGTCCTCGCCCAGCATTCCTACCTGCTGGTCGACCTGCTCACCGTTAGCGAAGACGACGAGCGTCGGGACGCCGCGGACACCGTATGCGCTAGCCAGTTGCTGCAAAGCGTCGACATCGACCTTCGCGACAGTCGCGTCAGATTCCTCTGCGAGTGCCTCGATCGACGGTTCCATCATCTGACAGGGACCACACCAGTCAGCATAGAAGTCGACGAGGACGACACCGCCCTCTGCGACGATTTCGTCGAGGTGGGTCTCGCTTTCGATCTGTACCGGATCGCTCGGCGACGCTGCAGTTTCACTTCGTGTATCAGTTGTCATCACTCACGTATAGGATCCGTAGTCGGATAAGTGTTTGTGTGTTTTGTACAAGACTAACCAGAGCGGTTCGGTCGGCAAAAGGACCGGAAACAAGCGTTCGTAGGGTACCGAGCCGGTTACGGTTCCCCGGTCATCACGGGTTCCTCGGCGGCGTTCTCGTATTTGTCCTCGAACTCCTGGATGAGCTGGCCCATCTTCGCGTACCAGTCGTTGAGCATCCGCTGCATATCGTCGGCGATCTGGTCGGGGTCCGTGGGGTAGTAGACGTGGTAGTAGCCACCGTCGTCGTAGTTGACCTGCTCTTTCTGAATGAAGCCACTCTTGAGCAGGCGCTGGATCGCCCGATACGCTGTCGAGCGCTCCCGGTCGACCTGCTCGCCGACCTCGTCGATCGTCAGCGGTTCCTCGCTCTCCACGAGCACTCTGTAACACTCCTTGTCGAGTTGCTTGAGTCCGTGAATACACTCCAGTAGCCCCTCACACTGCATATCTCGCTGGAGCTGTTCAGCCATCGAGTTAGCCATGTCAGAGGTGAGGGGCCGCACGGACATAAGGTTTTGTGAATATTGTGCAATGGCGCTGAGTAGCCGCAGGTTGCGATTTCGCGCCATCAATCATGGGGGTGGAACCGCTTGACTGCGCGGTCGACGGCAGCGACCTGTCCGATGAAGGTAATTCGGTCACCCTCCGCGAGTATGTGATCGCCAGTGGGGACCTCAGCTTTGCCGTCCGAGTGTGTCAATAGCCCGACGATGCAGCCATCCGGTATCTCGGCATTGAGTTCGGCGATAGTTTTCCCGACGAGTCCTTCCGCCGTAACTTCGATCTCCTGAACGTCGCCAGTCCGGCCGATCTCGTTCATCCACGAGGAAAGCGACGGGCGTTCGAGCACGTTCTCCAGCGACCACGCGGTCGCCATCGAGAGATCGATCGCCCGGACTCCCAGCGACTCGAAGGCGTCGACGTTGCTCGGCTGGTTGACGCGCGAGGCGATCTTTTCGACGTCGAAGGTCGTCTTGGCGAGCTGGGAAGCCAGCAGGTTCACGTCGTCGTCGGGCGTCGCGGCGACCAGCGTCTTCGTCCGGTCGATCCCCGCCCGATCGAGCACGTCGGCGTCGGTGCCGTCGCCCTCTATCGTTCGAAAGCCACGTTCGCGTGACTTCTGGACTGCTTCGGGGTCTTTGTCGATGATCAGTACGTTCTCTCCGTCCTGTTCGAGCCGTTCCGCGAGGGACAGGCCGACCCGCCCCGCGCCGATGATGAGGGTGCGCATTGGTGATACTTCGAGGTAGTCCGCGATCTGTCGTGCGATACCTGCCTGCAGGATGACTGTGGCGAAAATAATCAGAAAAACGGTGCCAGCGAGCAACTGTGCTTCTTGCGGTCGCCCCAGTGTCTGGAGTTCGACGGCAAAGAGCGTCGCAACACTCGCCGGGATGATCCCCCGCGGGCCGACCGCGCTCAGAAAGAGCCGCTCGTTACGGGTGAACCGTTCGTCCGTCGTCGAGAGGTAGATGACGGCCGGTCGTAACACGAACGTGATCGCGATGACGACGGCGACGCCCGCAACGCCGAGCGCGATGATGTCGCCGAAGTCGATCAGTGCTGCCAGCGCAACGAAGACAAAGGAAAGGACGACGACCGAGAGGTCATCGAGGAAATCGATCACTTCCTCATGGTGGGGCAGGTCGACGTTGCCGAGCACGAAGCCAGCCATTGCCGCGGCGGCGATCCCGGTCTCGCTAGCGATGGTTTCGGCTCCGCCGTACGCGAGAACGATCCCGGCGAGGACGATCAGCCGAGAGTGCAACGCTGCATCGCCGGGCGCGATGTCGCTCCGGGTGAGAAGGAGCCAGATGCCTGCGCCGATGGCCGCGCCGACGCCAAGTCCCAGCGCCAGCCGGAGCGAGAACTCGGCCAGGAACGAGAGCGCCCCGCCGTCGCCGTCGACGAGCACGTTGAACACGACGACGACGAGGATCGCAGCGGTGACGTCGTTGATGACACCTTCACCTTCGAGGACGGCGGCGACGTGGTCCCGGACCGTCACGACGTTGAGGATCGGGCCGATCACGGTCGGGCCAGTCGCGATCAGTAGCGCACCGACGAGCAGCCCCACCTCGATGGTGGTATCAAGAAAGACGATCACTGCTGCCGCGGTGCCGATCCAGGTGATCAGCGCTCCGATGGTCACGAGGCGGGTCAGCGCGCCGGGCGCTTCCCGGAGCTTCTGGAGATTGAGATGGTAGCCCCCCTCGAAGAGGATAATTGCGACACTGACGCCGACCATCGTGGTGAGCCCACCGCCGAACGTCTCCCGGGAGACGATCCCCAGGAACTCCGGCCCGATGAGGACGCCCGCGAGGATCAGAAAGAGGACGCTGGGAAGACGGAGTCTATCAGCAAGGACACGAGAGCCGACTCCAAGGGCCAAAACGACGGCAACGACACCGAGGAGGTTGCTCATTTCGGACCTCCGGCTGATCGGAACCGGCCCGTGTGGCACCCAGGAAGCCCGTCAGCATACATATCGGCTGTGTGTGAGGAGGCCAGCGGCTTCAATCGTTCCCCTCGGGCGATGTTGCGGCCGGATGAGAACCCGTACGGATCGTCCGTGCACCGTAGTAGAATATCACGACCGTGACGAACGCCGACGAGCCGACGAGCAGGACAAAACTGACGGTATCGAGGATCGGCATCGCGAGCCAGTTTGCGAGCTCGCCGAACGCCACGGCGAGACTTGCCAGCAACAGCATGATGCCGAAGTAGATAGTCACGTCAGCTTCGTTGACGTAGGCCGTGGCCGCGGAACCGATCCGTGCACCGAGTGCGCTGCCGGCGAGTAACGCGGTGACGACGCCGAGGTCAACGACGCCGTCGAGTCCGTACGAAAATGACCCGACCGCCCCGGACATCAGCGCACCGAAGAGGCTCGTCCCCACGGCGGCGGCCAGTGGGACACCGATCAGGTAGTAGATGGCAGGCATCCGAATGAACCCGCCACCGACACCGAGAAACCCGGAGACCACGCCGACGCCACCACCGACGCCCGAAATCGTCCACATAGAGGCCTTGCTTCCGTCGGTGAGCGTCACCATCGGCGGGACGTTGTACGACTTGATCTTCTTGGCGATCTCGGGGATCTCGTCGGGATCGGCGTCAGTGCCGTCATCGGCGGCGTCCTGACGCAGTGCACTGCGAACGAACAGCCCGCCGATTGCGGCGAGCAGCAGGACATAGACGGTGCCGACGACCAGCTCGGCCTGTCCGAGCGCATCGAGTGCCAGCACCCCGTACTTGCCGATCTCGATGCCGACTGCGATACCGACGAACATCAGCGCGCCGAGTTTGTAGTCGACCGACCCAACGTCGTGGTGTTTCATCGTTGCGATGACGGCGGTCCCGAAGACGAACGCCATCGAGGACCCGATCGCGACGGGAGCGGGATAGCCCAGAATCAACAACGCCGGCGTGACGAGGAACGAGCCGCCCATTCCGAAGAAGCCGAAGAAAACCCCGACCATGAAGCCGAAGCCGACGAACAGCACCAGTAACTCGATTCCCAGTCCGAGCACCTCCATGGTTCAGGCTTGCTGGATGTGTTCGATTACGGTTGGAGCGAGGTTCTCCTCTAGTACCCCGTAACCGACGTAAAAGACGACGGCCTCGACCAACACGACGCTCACGAGGATTGCCGCCTGCACGTATCCCGGGAGTGCGAGTACTTCGATCATTGCATCCACCTCTGTGTTCCGCGTGTTTGGGCCATTGTGTTCAATACCCTCTACTCGGAGTGAGTGTATAACGCTTGTGGGACGGCTATACAATATTACAACAGCCTACCTAACACCTAACCAACGCATATATTTCCATAACTTATCTAAATATAGCGGGACGAACAGACCGGAATCAGCCCACTTCTCACTTGCACCTATCCAACGGACGCGGCGGAACCACCAGTGTGACGATACCACTGCACAAAGGTTTCGATCCCTCTGTACGAAGTTGAGATGACGATAATGGATAAACCAAACAATATTATACGATCCCGACGTACCACTTGATATGAAAGCGGTACTTGCGACGGACCTCTCTGCGGCGAGCGAGGCGACAATAGAGAGCGAAACCTGCCTGAACTGTCTCGGCCGGATCGGCGTCGAGGAAATTCACCTCGTTACCGTCATTCCCGCGAACGTCCACGCCGGGATGCCCGGCATCGACTTCGAGAAGCGACGGAAACAGGGCCTGAATCGGTATCGCGACGTGATTGAATCGGCCGGACTGGACGTCGAGACCCACGTCGTGCGGGGGACGCCACACCGGCGAATCAACGGTGTCGCCGAAACTGTCGGGGCAGGACTGACTATCATCGGATCCCGGGGGAAGAGCCCACTTGAGAACCGGGTGATCGGGTCGACGGCCCGGAACCTCGCACGGACGACAGTCGTTCCACTGGTGGTCAACCGGATCGAACGTGCTGCCGACGATCCCGAGGTAATTCGTGAGCATCTCTTCCAGCGCATGCTGTTTGCCACGGACTTCTCGGCGAACGCCGAGCGTGCCTTCGAGTCGTTTTCCTACCTGCGCCACGCGACCCAGGAGGCGACGCTGGTCCACGTCGGGACGCCGAAAGATCCGGGTCTCGGTGAGGGCGAGGATCCGGAAGTGGAACTCGACGCGCTCGCCGCCCGCCTCGAGGACTGGGGGATCGAGACAGAGACGGACGTCAGACAGGGGGACCCGGCCGACGAGATCCTCGCCGCCGAGGCGGAGTTCCGCCCGACGACGATCCTGCTTGGGTCACGGGGTCACAGCCGCCTGCGCCGCTTGCTGCTCGGGAACGTCTCCGAGGATGTGGTCGCCCGCGCCGATGGGAACGTGATGCTCGTGCCGCCGGAACGAACAGCCTGATCGGAGGGGCCGCTCCAGTATCGGACTCCCACCACTGCCGGCACCCCCGTCCGATTATTACTCGATTCGTGGTAGCGTCTCACGCTATGTTCGACTTCGAAAACCGGGTAGTCATGGTAACGGGTGGCGGGCAGGGAATCGGCGCAGCGACTGCAACGCTGTTCGGGGAGCAGGGAGCCAACGTCGTGGTGACGGACGTCGTCGAGGAGCGCGAGGCGGTCGGTGAGGCGGTCGAGGACGCAGGTGGGTCGGCGCTCGTGCGGGAACTCGATGTCACCGACTACGAGCAGGCCCAGTCCGTCGTCAAGGACACCGTCGATGAGTTTGGCCGGGTCGACGTGCTCGTCAACAACGCCGGGATCTTCCCGACGGCCGGGGTCGACGAGATGACTCCCGAAGACTGGCAGCGGGTGATCGATATCAACCTCACAGGGACGTTCAACTGCACGAAGGCAGTCCTGCCGGTGATGCGCGATCAGGAGTACGGCCGCATCGTCAACATATCCTCGGCCTCCGGAGGCAAGATCGGCTGGTCGGGGGAGCTCTCTCACTACGCCGCCAGCAAGGGCGGCGTCGTCGGCTTCACCCGAAGCGCCGCGATCGATCTCGGACCCGATGGGATCACGATGAACGCCATCGTCCCGGGGATGATCGATACCGGCGCAGCCGAGGAGGTCTCGACTGACGAAGAGATTCAGGGAGCGGTGAACATGACGCCGGTCGGCCGACAGGGTGATCCCGATGAACTGGCAGCAGCGATCGCATATCTGGCGTCCGAGCCAGCGGCCTTCGTCACCGGGGAATCACTGGTGGTCGACGGGGGAATCACGCTGGTCTAGACCTATATTGCTTTTATTGCACAAGTCCAGCAAGACTTATACCGGGAGCGAACGAACGTCTAGCTATGTCCGACGACCTCTCGACGTACGAAATGACTGGCACGCGAATTAGCCCGAAGCGCATGGAAATCGATACCGGCGACGCCGAGTTCGTCGTCGGAAAGGACGTCAATCCCGTCGAGTACTTTCTGGGTGCGATCCTCGGCTGTCTGAACTCGACCGGAACGATGGTCGCCCGGGACATGGAGATCGACATCGAAGAAATGACCGTCGGGATCAGCGGTGGTGTCGATTACTCCCGCTATCGTGGCGAAGAATCGGACGTCCGCCCCGGCCTGCAGGAACTCGACGTCACCATCGAAATCGATGCGGATGCCGATGGGGCGACGCTTGAGGAGTGGCTCGCAGCGGTCAAAGATCGCTGTCCGGTGACCGACAACGTCGAAAACGAGACGTCACTGTCCAGCGCACTGGTAACAATCTAAGGGGACGACAGCAGTGGCCGATCGAAGCCACTCTCGCTACTGTCCTACCCGCTATACGTCTGGTGAGATATATTTGCCGCTCTACTAATTTTTATCACTATCTGGTAATAAGCACTATCGATGACGTCCAGACGATCCGTTCTTCGTATCGCCGCACTCGCTGGGATCGGTGGGCTTGCAGGATGCTCCGACCTGGATGATTCGGCTACATTCCTTACTGGAGCCGACACCGAAGAGCCAACGACTCATTACGAGGAAGAAGCGGTACTCGGTGATCCAGTCGATGGCTGGTCACAGGCCGGGTCGGATATGTTTGGGACGAACTCGACATCGAAGCCGGGCCCGACCGAATGGCCGACTCCCGTGTGGGGCGTCCGCGACGAGCGGGAACAGGTCGAGCCAAAGGGACTGATCGTTACAGAAGCAGGCGTCTTTCGTCCCCATCGCCAGGGTGTTGTGGCGTACGACCTCGACGGTGAGGAACGCTGGGAGGTGCGCAGACAGGATTCGGAGCCACCGACAGTGTTCGGAGAAACGATATTTGTCCCACACAACGGAGGCCTCACGGCCTATTCGATCGACGAGGGGGAGCTACGGTGGATGTTCCGACCGGACGGCGACCCTTCCTCGGAAGGCGATTCGAGAGAGAATGAGGTCCCTGCGAGCGTCACGGTCGTAGACGGAACGGTCTATTTGCCGGGTGAGACAGCGCCGCTTCATGCAGTCGACGCCGTAACCGGAGACCACCTGTGGACGTACGATTTCGAGGACTGGCCGACGGGTCGTACAAAACCGATTATTCACGATGATACGGTATTTATCGCCACGAGGTCGACACTCCATGCAGTTTCAGCCGGGGACGGCGCTGAAGAATGGACAACCACACTCGACAGCGACCGGATCGAATCCGTCTGTTTCGACGAGGAGCGTTCTCTGCTGTACGCATACGTCCGGGAAGCCGTTTCGGAGGGACACAGCGGCATCCACGCGGTCGACCCGACCGACGGTACCGAGGTATGGCAGCACACACCTGAGGAAGGCCGAATTGCAACGCGGCCCGCGCTCGATGACGGGTATCTGTACTTTGGCACCGAAGACACTTTGTACGCGCTCGAGATCAGTAGGGAAGACGTAACAGAACACTGGCAAACCGACATTCGCGGTGAACTATGGAAATATATCACCGTTGCTGACGGTACCGTGTACGCACCGGTCGTGCACGATTCTGCTGGCCACGAGCAACCCTTTAGCGAAGTGCTGTCTATCGACGCGCAAACCGGGGACCGTGGGGAATCGGCGTGGCTGGGTGGTGGGCCGCTCGGACAGCCGGTGATCTACGATGGGCGTCTTTATGTCGACTGGAACAACGGGTTCGGGGTCTGCGAGACCGGTGACGGTCCGTCTGATGACCATCTTGGCTCGTGGGACGGCCACCGAGGCGGGAGTCAGAACACTGGGTTTGCCGATACGACTGGAATCACGGAGCCGGAGGTCAAGTGGCTCTCGGCGAGCGGGAGCGTCCGTGACCCAATCCTGCACGATGGGATGGTCTGTGTGAGCAACGGCGGTGTCGACGCGCTCGACCCAGAAACCGGTGCGCGATTCTGGCGGTTCCCGGCTCCGCGGCTCGGTGACAGCGTGCTGGCAACTGACGGCGACCGGATTATGGCGACCGGACTTGATCCCTCCGAGCCAATCGCCTTCGCTATCGACCCCGAGACTGGCGACCGGGAATGGAGTCACGAGCTCATGGACGAACCACGGGCCGGACCGGTTCTCGGCGAGGAAGGTGCCATTGTCACCGACGAGTCGGGGAGTTTCTATGCGATCGACCCGAGCACCGGCGAAGAACGGTCGAGAGCGGAACACGTCTCCAACGTGGGCAGGATCGGTGTGGTTGATCGGTCCATGTTCACGACACTCCAGTCACCGGGACGGATCAGACGCTACGGAACTCGCGGGGACTGGATATCGAGTGAAACAATGATCGGTCGTGATACACCCGGGCGCGGTCCGGTGATCAACACGGAAATCGACGAGGACTACTCATATGAGGTGTACTATGCCCAGAACGACGGGGGTGTACACGCTGTCGCAGCACTGGTTCGGAACCCGGTTGAGCTGTGGGCCTTCCAGCCATCGAGCCCCAGTAACGTTGGTGATCCGATTACTGATGGTGAACGAGTCTACGCCCCGTATGCGGACGGGATGGTGTACGCGCTGGGACGAGAGGAAGGCAATCTACTGTGGGAGACCAGTCTTCCCGAGGAGAACTCCGGCTCGCTTGCCATAACCAGCGACACACTGTACGTTGCGATCCGTGATCGGTTACTGGCGTTCGATCCGGAAACTGGTGACAGGCGATGGGAACTGACACTCGATGGCGAAGACGAGTTCGGACAATCACCGCCGGATGACGTGATTGCTCGCGGTATCGCCGTCGGAGACGATGCGGTGTTCGTCACGAGCCAACAGGGGACGTTCAAAATCGGCGAACAGTGACTCCGTATTAGGTTCGAGATCGTCACGTCTACCCGCCGATCACTCTGCACCGGCCACGCTGGGCTCGATCTCGGCGCGCTGACTTCGCCAGACGCCCTGGAGATACGCGCCGACGAACATGCCACCGAGCGCCCAGAGGATTGTTACGTTGCCGACGCCGAGGCTGGCGTAGGCCGCGCCGGGACAGATCCCCGAGAGGCCCCAGCCGACGCCGAAGATCGAGCCGCCGATGAGGACGTTCCGGTCGAACGACTTCAGCCGACGACCGTAGGCATCACCGGTCAGCGGTGCGCTGTCGAGTACTCGTGGGACGATCGCGAATCCGAGCCCCGTGACGATCGCAGCCCCGAACATCACGAAGACCAGTCCGAAGTCCTCGAACTGGAGGAAGTTCAGCACCACTTCCGGCTGGGCCATATGACTGAAGCCGAGACCGAAGCCGAAGATCAGGCCGCCGAGGTAGATCAACGGCATGAACAGCGGGTGACGAGTACCACTCATTTACGGGTTCACCCCCAGCGCCATCACCAGTTGTGCGGTCCCAATCGCCACGAGCATGAACGTCAGGACGCCGACGATCGATGTCTTCGAGGCAGAGCCGACGCCACAGACGCCGTGGCCGGAGGTACAGCCTTTGCCGATCCGGGTCCCGATCCCGACGAGGACGCCGCCGAGGAACAGCCGCCACGGCTGGACGTCGGTGAGCCAGATCGTCACACCGCCGATCTCACGGAGGGTCCCGGTTGTTCCCGGCGTGTACAGTGAGCTCGTGACGAGCCCGGACTGGAACGTGAGCGCGTAGACCGCTGCCCCCGAAATGATTCCGAGGGTGAAAACGATCCGCCAGTCCCGCGAACTCCGGTACTGCTGGAACCGTTGCCGGTCGGAGACGTACGAGAGCGTCGATTCGAGGAACGTGCTTGCACCGGCGCTGATGCCCGTTCCGAGATAGATCACGAGTGCTCCCAGACCGACGAACAGCCCACCGACGGCGTACCGGCTGATCCCCTCGGGAAAGGGCGCTTCGAGAAGCGCCGGGACGACGAGTTCGGGAATCATACCCGATCAGTCATCCGCAAGTGAGTCCTGACTCGCGGCGCAGTTGTTCGGGCCGAGTTCGAGCTCGAAGGCCTCCTCGTCGTCTGCCTCCCGCTGGCCGAGGTTGGTCGCGATGATATCCTCGTAGTTGGCCGGACGCGGGGGCATATCGGAGAGGATCACGTCGACGAACTCCTCTTCGTCCATCCGCAGTGCAGCCATCTCGTCGACGAGTTGACCGATCGGCGCGGTGTAGGTGCCGTCCGCTGCGGGCTCCGCGGCGTCGCTGAAGTGCGCCCCACCGATGAGCGTCTCGTCGGGCAGGGAAAGGACGCGTTCCTGAAGCGACTCGTAGAGCTGGCTTGCGGCTTCGGGTGCCCCCTCGTCGCCCTCTTCGAGGTCCGGTCGTGCGACGCTCTCGATGAAGAGACCGTCGCCGGTCGCGAGCAGCGAGTCGTCGATTAGATACGAGGTCATCCCGGACGTGTGGCCGGGCGTATAGACTGTCTCGATGGTGACGTCGCCGACTGCGAACTCGTCGCCGTCCGCGGCGAGGGTCATGTCCTCGGCATAGGTGATCCCACGGTCGACAGCCGGCTCTGGGATGACGCCCTCGACGCCCTCGTCAGCGAGGTTTCGAACCCCGGAAATGTGGTCCGCGTGGACGTGCGTATCGATTGCATACTGTAGTTCGACGCCGAGTTCTTCGGCATCGTCCAGATACCGGTCGGTAAATTCACGAAGAGGATCGATGACGGCTGCCTCCCCGTCATCGTAGACGAAATAGCCCAGACAGCCGCTAGAGGGGCGCTGGTACTGCAGCAGCGTCCCTGCACCGTCGTACCCGGTCACTTCGAGGGCCTCGTAGACGCGGGCCCAGCCGTTCATGCCCTCTTCGAGGTG